>Ga0256406_1000039_pt1 | contig 220743 bp, 194 predicted proteins | sample RumenRJG_03DNA_FD_185986 | JGI IMG/M metagenome (GOLD analysis project Ga0256406, IMG submission 185986) | Bovine rumen microbial communities from Lethbridge, Alberta, Canada - RJG_03 | ecosystem: Host-associated > Mammals > Digestive system > Stomach > Rumen | place: Canada: Alberta... | reverse complement strand
TTCGGTTATACTATGAGACATAGAGGGAGCCTCCTTGTTATTTTTTGGTTTTGGGTTAAACCTATTGTAACAAATGCTCTCTCTTTTTTCTTTTTATTTCTGTAACATATGTTTTATCACATTACAATAACAGGGTCAGCCGTGAAAATGTCAGAAAAAACTAAACAGGGATTACTTGTCGGTGAGGACTTCGACTTTTTCCATGACGACGGGATCCAGCGGACGGTCGCGGAAATCGGTCGGTACGGCGCCGATTTCGTGGACAATGTCCATGCCTTCCACGATTTTGCCGAAGATGGCGTGGTGGCCGTTCAGCCAGGGGGTCGGTGCCAGGGTGATGAAGAACTGGCTGCCGCCCGTGTCGGGGCCGGCGTTGGCCATGGACAGGATGCCTTCGCTGTCATGGGCCAGGCCTTTGCCGAATTCGTCGGGGATGCAGTAGCCCGGGCCGCCCATGCCGGTGCCCGTGGGGTCGCCGCCCTGGATCATGAAGTCATCGATGACGCGATGGAAGATGAGGCCGTTGTAGAAGCCCTTTTCCGTCAATTCGAGGAAATTGGCCGCCGTGTTCGGTACCTTGTCTTCGAAGATTTCCGCCACGAAAACGCCTTTCGTGGTCGTAAACTTAACTTTCTTATTTGCCATAACCACAACATCCTTTCCTGAAACAGCGGGCAGGGACATCGTACGATGCCCTGTGCCGCCTTATTTTTTATCGGAGTTCTGCCCTTCCTTCAGGGTCTTTTGCTCCTGGAACTGCTCCACCTGTTTTTCAATCCGCTTGCGGCGGGCCAGGTACCAGACTAGATACAGGCCGGTACCGATGGAGACGGTCAGGCAGGGCAGCATCATGCGTGCCGCTTCGTTGCCGCTGAACCAGATCAAAATGTCGCCGCCGAGGACGAGGAAGGCCTGCGCGCTCTGGACGCGGACCTTGATGAGGGGCTCGTTATGCCGGTCGTCGCGGCCGTTGCTGATGCCGGCCACCATGACTTCGGGAATGAAGAGCACGAAGGCGACGAACATGAGGATGACGAAGCCCATGTCCAGGGTCACAGGGGCGAAATTGCGGCCCGTGAAGATGACTTCGCAGAACGCCAGGGCGCCTATGTAGAGGCTGCGGTAGTAGCCTTCCTTCAGCTGGCTTTCAATGATGTAGACGACGCCGGTCACGATGGGGAACAGCCAGAAGCCCTGCATGCCCAGGTAAAAGGCGGCGCAGAGGATCAGCACGTTGTCGCCGATGTGGTGGCGTGAACCGGATGTCCGGTTGAACATGCGCATGACGAAGAGCACCCACAGGAGTGCCACGACGCCGTTCGGGTTGACCCCCAGCCAGGCTTCGGCAAAGAGGGTCAGGAAGGCGGACAGGATGGCGCCCCAGCGGCGGTCCGGATCGGGGTCTGCCTCCTCGGCGATGAGGTAGGCAAAGAAGAACCCGGCGGCGTAGGCCACGCCGTCGAGCAGTACGCTGCCGGTCCCCGAATGGGTCACCTGCCGGAAGGTCAGCAGGATGATGGTGGAGATCAGGGTCCCCATCATGGCGAGCCGGTTGAAGCGGTCATCGAAATAGAAGGGCCGCCCCAGGCCGAAATTGCCTTCGTCCCCCGAGGCGGGATCATTCTTCTTTTGACGTACGAAAATGAACTTGTTTTCCCGTTTACTCATAACGAAACGAAGCGCTCCTTAGTCGAGGATCTTCTCCCCGTGGTATTCTTCACCGCCGGCATTCGGCAGGATGCCGTAGCCTTCCGTCCAGAGGGTCTTGTACTTGATGGCCTGATGATGGACGGTTTCCTTGTTCTTTTCCGGCAGTTTCTTGATGCACTTGGCCGGTACGCCGGCCATCAGGGAATAAGGTTCCACGATGGTGTTCTTGGTCACGACGGCACCGGCAGCCACAACGCTGCCTTCGCCGATGACGGCGCCGTCCAGGACGACGGAACCCATGCCGATCAGGACATGGTCCTTGATGGTGCAGGCATGCAGGGTGGCGCAGTGGCCGACGGTCACATAGTCGCCGACGATGCAGGCGTGCTGGTCTGCCACGTGCAGGCAGCTGTTATCCTGGATGTTGGAATATCTGCCGATCTCGATGCGGTTGACATCGCCGCGGACCGTGCAGTTGGGCCATACGCTGGAATATTCCTTCATGGTGACCATGCCGATGACCTCGGCGCTTTCAAATACGTGTGCCTTTTTGTCGACTTCGGGGCTGATGCCCTTGAATTTTCTTAACATGTTGTTAACCTCCTGTAATAAATATAAAGATCACAGCAGCCCCTGCAGGGGGCACTGCTCACCTTTCAGACTTTACGCAGCCGCGGTTTCATATACCGCGTGTAGGCAGCCGTGGCCAGCAGGATGACGCCGATGAGCAGCAGCACGAAGCGCGTAGGCAGGAAACTGCCCAGGAAACTGCCAATCAACGGGCCCGACACGCCGCCGAACTGCTGGGCCGACGTGATGAGGCCGAACGCCTTGCCCCGCATATCCGGCGGAGTCACTTCCGTCAGGACGGCCGTCACGTTCGGATAGGCACCGGCCAGGAACAGGCCGCTGCAGAACTGGATGACGGCGAACTGCCACAGGGCGCGCACGGCCGGCTGGAACAGGTTGATGACGCCGGCGCAGGCCAGCACCAGGATCAGCGTGCGCACGAAACCGTGCTTCTGGCCCTTCTTCCCCCAGAAGGGGGCCGCGATGATGCCCGCCAGCCCTGCCAGGGAGAAGATCCAGCTGCTGAGTTTCAGCGTGATATCCCCCGTGGAACCGGTGAACTCGGCCACGTACATGGTGATCAGCGGCTGGGCCAGCATGTTGCAGTTCTGGATCAGGAAGAACATGGTCATCACGAACAGCAGGCCCTTGTTGTGCATGGAATCCCGCAGGTCGCGCAGGACATGAAGCTGTTCCCGTTTGTGCAGGCGGATGAAGGGGACTTCTTCCACCATATAGATGACCATGACCGTCGCAATGAAGAGGCTGACCGCGCCCAGATAAAAGGACGCGCGCATGCCGAACCAGGCGGACAGGTAGCCGCCGATAAGCGGGCCCAGGATGGTGCCGCTCGCAACGCCGGTCTGCATGATGCCCATGCCCCAGCCGATGCGCTGCTTGGGCAGACACGATGAAACGAGGGACATGGAAGCCGGGACGAACCCGCTGATGATGCCCGCCAGGGCACGCACCAGGAACAGCTGGAACGCCGTCTGGACGACGCCCAGCATGCCATATGTGACGGCCAGGCCGATACCGGCGCGGATGGCCATTTTGCGCTGCCCCACCTTGTCCGCCCAGGCGCCCCAGTACGGCGCCATGACGGCCGCGCCGAGGAACGTGACGGCAAAGATCACACCGGTCCAGAAATGGATCGTGTCCTGCCCGACGCCCAGCTCCTGGAGCAGGTACAGGGGCAGGAAGGGGATGCAGCTCGTGTAGCTGGCGCAGGCCAGGAACACACCGATCCACAGGACGACCAGATTCTTTTTCCAGTTGACCTGCCTATCCGCGCTGTCCGGGAACCCCTGTTCCCCCATGCTTGTCTGTGCCATTTCCTACCACCACCGTATACGTTGAAATTATAACATACTGGAGAAAACTATGCCACTTTTCGAGATTCTTTGAGACTTTTCCAAAAAATCCGCTATAATGGGATTAAGGGCACGATGTACCGGTCCGTCCGGCCGCAAATCAGGCCCTGTCAATCACGAAGGAGACCCTCATGAAGAAATTACTGTTTTTCGCCGCCGTCCTGCTGCTCGTCCTGGCCGTCCAGACGCCCGGCAGTGCCAAAGCGCCCCGCCCGCGGGACACGGAAGTGCCGCCCCTGACCGGGAAGATCAACCTGGTCTGGCAGCACGCCGACGAACCCGCCGTGGACCTGTCCCGTCTGGACAAAGTCCAGGGGCTCAACGTCGTATCGCCCTGCTGGTATGTCATCGACAACGAATACGGCCAGGTGGCCGACCACTCCGTCGAAGGCTACGTGCAGCGGGCCCACGCGCGGGGCTACCGCGTCTGGCCCCTCATCACGAACGGCTTCAACCCGGACCGGACGCGCCGCGTCCTGAACGACGTCAATGCCCAGCACCACGTCATCGACCAATTGCTGGAACAGGCGCAGAAACACCGTTTCGACGGTATAAACCTTGACTTTGAGAACATTTACGAGGCCGACCGGGACAAACTGACCGACTTTGTGCGGCGCATCCGCCACAAGGCGAACGAAGCCGGCCTGACCCTTTCCATGGACGTCACCGTCCCCGGCGGCAGCCCGAACTGGTCCCTGTGCTACGACCGCAAAGCCCTGGCCCGCCACCTCGATTACGTGATGCTCATGGCCTACGACCAGTACCCGCGGGGCAGCCGCACACCGGGCCCCACGGCTTCGTACAACTGGGACGCGGACCGTGTGGCCGCCACCCTGGCCGAAGTACCGGCCCGCAAGCTCGTCCTGGGCATCCCCTTCTACATGCGGCTCTGGCACTACGACGCCGCCGCGGACCGCTGGCGCGCCGAAACGCTGACCATGCCGCAGGCCGAAAAGCTGCGGGCGGAAAAAGGCATCCTGCCGACCTGGCAGAGCGACTGGCTCCCGGACATGCAGATGTTCCGCTGCTCCTACGAGGAGAACGGGACGAAATACATGTTCTGGCTGGAAAACACGGGCAGCCTGTACCTTAAGACGCGCCTCATCAACCAGTATGACCTGGCCGGCAGCGCCGCCTGGCGTTTCGGCTTCGAGACGCCCGATGTCTGGCCCATGCTCCAGGACCGCCTGGAAAACGAAGGGAAAGGCTTCCCGAAGCAGACCGCCCGCTGACAGCGCCATTCCCGCAAGAGACGACAAAATGACCTTGAAACGGATTCCGCTTCAAGGTCATTTTCATTTGCTTGCTTTCAATCAGATACCATGGGGCCGGAACAATCAGAGCTTGTACTGCGCCTTGATCTTGCTGAGGAACTTGATCAGGTTGGGCGCGCAGTTCGCTTTGACGACGATGCAGCCCTGCATATTCGTCTTCATCAGGTAGAAGTTCGTGTCCGTTTCGATGATTTCGCGCAGCTGCACGTACTTGTAGGCCACGCGGCCCAGCTTGTTGACCTCTTCGTAATGGTCCATGTAGAAGGTCAGGTTGCTGCGCATGCCTTCGAGGCGGCTCTTGTCGAACTGCTTCTCGGCGACGCGGCGCAGGTTGAACGGAATCAGGAACACGAAGACGGCCACGGCCATGACGGCGCACACACCGGCCGCCACGAACCATTTGTTGTACAGGAACGCGATGATGACGAGGGCGAATACCGCCGCCAGGATATATTCGACTTTGCGCACTTTCGGGTTCTTTTTCTGCAGGACCATGTTCATCCGGCCGAACTCCTTGGCGCTGTAATCCGTATGGGTCTTATAAACGATTCTCATGCCATTCTCTCCTTCTTGTCTCCGGCGCGGGCGGCAGGCCGCCGGTACGCCAAAGCTCCGTGTCTTTTTCAGACATCCGCTTATTATTATACTAGAATAAACGCGGACTGTAAACCTCTGCCCCGATGTACTGTAAACCCGGGACCGCAAACCGGCCCGGGGTAAAAAAAATACCGCTCCAAGAGCGGTGCACCTTTGAATTGGTGCGGTAGAGAGGATTTGAACCTCCACGGGGTCAACCCCCACTAGCTCCTGAGGCTAGCGCGTCTGCCGTTCCGCCACTACCGCATATCAAGTTTTTGTGCAATCGAAAATCTGTGGTGCGGTTGACGGGATTTGAACCCGTACGAGGTCTCCCTCACCACCCCCTCAAAGTGGCGTGTCTGCCGTTCCACCACAACCGCGGGAAGGTGTTTCGATTAACAACAATGACATTCTAGCATAGCTCTTTGGATTCGTCAACAGTTTTTTTGGGTTTTTTCAAAGTTTCCCTGCCGGCCCCTTATTTGGGGATTTTATCCTTGTAGAGCCGGTAATATTCGTCGCGGTCCCGCATGACCTTGGCCACGTAATGGCGCGTGTCCGCATAGGGAATGCGGGAGATGTCGCCGAAATCATAGTCCCAGCCATTGGCCTCCATCCAGGCGTGCGTATTGCCGCGGCCCGCGTTGTAGGCGATCATGAGGAGGATCAGGTTGCCCTTGAACTCGTGATGCAGTTCCGACAGGTACCAGCAGCCCATGCGGATGTTCGTTTCCGGGTTGTAGAGGGACTGCAGCTCGTAGTTCTTCAGCCCCATCTGTTTGGCGATCCAGCCGCCCGTATCCGGCATGATCTGCATCAGGCCGATGGCGCCCACGCCCGACACGGCGCCGGGCTTGAAGCGGCTCTCGTTCTTGATGACGGCGGCCACCAGGAAGGGGTCGACCTGGTTCTTCTGGCTGTACGTGACGATTTCCCGCTGGTACGGCCACATGTAGACAAAGCGCATCTGCACATAGTCGCTCCGCCAGGCCATCCAGCCCAGGAGCGCCGCCAGGACGACAGCGGCTGCCACGGCCTGCCAGCGCGTAAAGAACCGGCTGCGGCCGCGTCCGCTGTTCCGCGCGGCCGGTTTCTTCGCGGCGCGCGGCGCAGTGCGGCCGCCGGCGTTCTTCCGGCGCGCCCGGCTGCCACCGCGGCCGGTGGCACGCCTGCCTTTGCTCTTCTTACTCTTTCCAAACACAGATGTATTCCTCGCTCATTTGGCAATGATGATCTTTTGCGAAGCCCGGGCCTTTTTCGCTTCGGCCGCCAGCTTCTCCAGACGGGACACGGCGTTGTTCACCTGACGGCACGTGTTCTCCGGCGTCTTACTGTTATCGATGATCAGGTCGGCGTACTTCTTCTTTTCCTCCAGGGACATCTGCGCCGCAATGCGGGCACGGACCTGCTCTTCCGTCGCATGGTCACGCAGCATGGTGCGGCGTACCTGTTCCTCCGGGTCGACGGCCACCAGCCAGACCAGGTCCACGAACTCGTGCCAGCCGCATTCAATTAAAAGCGGCACGTCGAGGACGGACATGGTGTTGTCGGAATGCTGCATGCGTCCCATGAATTCGAAGGCACGGCGGCGCACTTCGTCCTGCACCATCCCGCCGTACACGGCCATCAGGTCCTCGTTATGGAACACCTGGTCCGCGACCCAGACGCGGTTGAGCTCGCCGTTGGGCAGCAGGCACCGGGGGCCGAAGATCTTCACGGCCTTCTCCAGGCCGGGGCTCCCCTTCTCCACCGCCGTGTGCGCCTCCCGGTCCGCATCGAAGACGGGGACGCCCATTTCGCGCAAATGGTTCGAAACGGTGCTCTTCCCGCTGCCGATGCCGCCGGTCAGTCCGACTACTTTCATTTCCGATACCTCATTTCTGGCACTTCGGGCAGTACACGCTGCCTCGCCCGCCCACTTTGATCTGAACCAGCGTCGTTCCGCAGTTCAGGCACGGCAGGCCCTTCCGATGATACACGCGCAGATACTCCTGGTTGTTGCCCATCTGCCCGTTGGCGTCCTGGTAGTTCCGGAACGTCGTCCCGTGATGGGCCAGCCCCTGGGCGATGACGTCGTTGATGGCCTGCCGCAGGCGCTTCCGCTCCGCCACCGTCAGCCGGTACGCCGGCCGCGTGGGACGGATGCCCGCCAACGCCAGGCTCTCGTCGGCGTAAATGTTGCCCAGGCCCGCAATCCGCCGCTGGTCCAGGATCAGGCTCTTGATCGGCATATGGCTTTTCCGCACGATGTCCCGGAAATACTCGTCCGTAAATGCTTCCGAAAGGGGTTCCGGGCCGAGGGACGCAAAGCCTTTGTCCTCCCACGGGTCTTCCCTGGCGATATAGGCCATGGTCCCGAAGATGCGGATATCCGTAAACCACAGCGTGGTGCCGCCGCTCAGGGCGAAGCGCATGCGCGCGAAAGGAGGCTCCGGCTCGCCGTCCTGCTTCACGAGCAGGGCGCCGGTCATGCGCAGATGGGCCAGAATCTTGTCGCCCCGGTCCAGCACAAGGGTCAGGTACTTGCCTTTGCGTTCCACGTCCTGGAAGACATGGCCGGGCACCAGGCGCTCAAAGGCCTCCACCGAAGGATGGAGGATCATGCGCGGCCGGTACACGGCGGCCGAAAGGATCTTCCGGCCCCGCAGATGGGGCACCAGGGACTGGCGCACCTGTTCCACTTCCGGTAATTCCGGCATATTGTCACCTCATTTCGCCGCTGCCCAGTCTTTGCCGAAGCTCACTTCGGCCACAAGGGGCACTTCCATCGGGAAGGCATTCTGCATTTCGCGCTGTACCAGCGCGGCCGTGGCGTCCTTTTCCGCGTCCTTCACTTCGAGGACCAGTTCGTCGTGGACCTGGACCAGGACCCGCGAAGCCAGGCCCGATGCCTTCAGGGCGGCATCGACCTTCAGCATGGCGCGTTTCATGATGTCCGCCGCCGTCCCCTGGATCGGCGTGTTGATCGCCGTCCGTTCGGCAAAGCTGCGGAGATTGAAGTTGCGGTTGTTGATATCCGGCAGATAGCGCCGGCGGCCCATGAGGGTCGAGACATAGCCCTGGGAACGGGCCATGGCGACCATATCTTCCATGTATTTCTTCACGCCCTGATAGCGGGCCAGATAATGTTCAATGAATTCCTTCGCCTCTTTGCGGCTGCAGCCGAGCTGCTGCGACAGGCCGAAGTCACTGATGCCGTACACGATGCCGAAGTTGACGGCCTTGGCGCGGGAGCGCATCTCGTGGCTCACCAGGTCCAGCGGCACGCCGAAGACTTCGCTGGCCGTGCGGGCATGGATATCCTGGTTCTCCCGGAAGGCTTCCAGCATGGTCGGGTCCTGCGCCACATGGGCCAGGATCCGCAGTTCGATCTGCGAATAGTCGCAGGACATGAGCCAGTCGTAGCCCTCTCCCGGCACGAAGAGGCTGCGGATCTTTTTTCCTTCCTCCGTCCGCGTGGGGATGTTCTGCAGGTTCGGGTCGACGCTGGACAGGCGTCCCGTCACGGCCACGGTCTGCTGGAAATGCGTGTGGATGCGGCCCGTCACCGGGTTGATCAGCGGTTTGAGGCCTTCCAGATAGGTGGAATGCAGCTTCGCCAAGGCCCTGTACCGGAGCACGGTCTCCACGAGGGGATGCTGTCCCTTCAGGGCTTCGAGGACCTTGACGTCCGTCGAATAGCCGCTTTTCGTCTTTTTGATGACCGGCAGGCCCAGTTTTTCAAACAGGATCAGGCCGAGCTGTTTCGGCGAATTGGGATTGAAGTCCGGTTCGCCGGCTTCTTCGCGGGCCTTTTCCTCCAGGGCGGCAATGTCTTCCGCCATGGCGTCGCTCATGGCCTGCAGCCGTGCCTTGTCGACGGCGATGCCCGTCAGTTCGATTTCCGCGAGGACCCGGGCCAGCTTCAGTTCCAGGTCCCGGTAAATCGCGGTCAGTTCCTTTTCCTGCAGCAGCGGCGCCAGGGCATCCGCCACCAGGGCCAGGGTCTGGCAGTCCGCCTTGCGCTCCTGTCCCAGGTAATGCCAGCCCAAATCTTCCAGGGCATAGCCCGACCGGCCGGCGTCTTCCAGATAGGCCGCCAGGACCAGGTCATCTTCCAGGTTCCGAATCAGGGGCACGTCGTCCTGCCCGGCCGGCTTTTCCGCGTGGCGGCGCAGGCACAGGAGCACCCGGTACGTTTCCTTGCAGTCGATGGTCCCTTTCGGGTTGGGCGATGCAGCGAGCCACGCGGCAAACGCGTGCAGTACATCGTCCCCCTGCAGGTCGTACAGGACGCCTTTGCTGCGCAGCTGGGCACCGGCGAACGCCAGGTCCGGAATCTGCCCGTGGGGTTTCGTCAGGAACCAGATCTTTTCGTCCGGCGCGATACCGTCCGCCAATCTGCACCAGTCCGCCACGGTGGCAACCGTTTCCGGCACGGCGGCAGGAGCTGCCTCCCCGAAGAGGCTGCCCATGAGGCCGTCGCCGGCCGCTTCCGTACCGGCAGTTTCCGCCGCGGCGGCACCGTCCGGCGAAGCTGCCGCCGTTTCGCCCAATACATCGGCAAACTGCTCGTAGAAGCCGCGGAATTCCAGTTCCGCCATTTTCTCCCGCGCGGCCGGTCCTACCTTTTTCACTTCATAATCCGCCAGGTCGATATCGAGGGGCACATCGGTCACGATGGTGGCCAGCTTTTTCGAAAGGAGGGCTTCGTCCCGGTGTTCCGTCAGCTTGTTCTGCAGGGCTTTCCCCTTGACTTCGGGGATGTGGTCCAGCACGTTTTCCACGCTGCCGTATTCGCAGATGAGCTTGAGGGCCGTCTTCTCGCCGACGCCCTTGACGCCGGGGATGTTGTCCGACGCATCGCCCATGAGGCCCTTCAAATCGATGAGCTGCAGGGGCTTGAGGCCGGCGTAATCCTCGGCAAAGGCCGCTTCGTCGTACAGCTTGATGTCGGAAATGCCGCGCTTCGTGTACATGACGCGCGTCGTATCATCGATCAGCTGGAGCTGGTCCCGGTCGCCCGTCACAATGTACGTTTCCGGCGCGCCGCTGCGGCGGGCCATGGTGCCGATGATGTCGTCCGCCTCGTAGTCGTCCAGTTCCACGGCGGCAATGTCCATGGAATGGAGCACGTCGATCAGCATGGGGAACTGTTCCTTCAGTTCCGGCGGCGTCGGCTTGCGCTGTCCCTTGTAATCCGCAAAGAGTTCCGTGCGGAAGGTTTTGCGGGATTTATCGAACGCCACCAGGATCCAGCGGGGGCGCAGCTCCTGCAGGAGGCGGTGGAACATGCGCAGAAAGCCGTACACGGCGCCCGTGTGCATGCCCTTGCGGTTCGTCAGCGGGGGCAGGGCGAAAAAGGCCCGGTGGATCAGGCTGCTGCCGTCGATGAGCAATAATTTATCTGCCATAACGATACCTCTTCCTCGTTCGTGATAAGAAAAACATCATAATAATTAATTATATCACGGAACAGGGGAACGGAACAAACAGGGCTTGCGATATAAAAAGGGTACGCCCGCCCATTCCTGTTGAGGTCTGACGGAATGGTGCTGCGTACCCGGCGGTAATCTGTTCGGTTTTACTGTTCTTTCGAAGCGGTCTGCTGCGCTTCTTCCGTATGGTGTTTGGCGAGGACTTCTTCTGCCGTGGTGCCGCGGGCTTTCAGCAGTTCGTCCACTTTGGCGGCCAGCACGGCCTTGTCTTCTTCCAGGCGGGAGAGGCGGTCGTTCATCTTGTGGTTCCGCCACATGCCTTCGGCCTTCAGTTTCAGACCCCAGATGAAGGAGATCAAGAAGCCGCAGATGGCGGAAATGAAGACGACGAGGACGAGGTTCATCTCGAAGCTCCACATCAAAAAGTTTATGTTCACCATCATGGAGTTCTGCAGGGCCAGGATGGCGACGAAGATGGCGATGATGGCGGTGACGATCATGTAAGGCATAGGGAATCCCTCCTCAGTTCATTTGGCCATTTTCGTCCCTGCCGCACGGCGCTTCGGGGCACAAAAAGGGGGCCTTACAGAAATTGTAAGGCCCCCACTTTAAATTGTCAATCGGGATTACTTGCTTTCCGCCATAACGGCCTTGATGGCCTTGGCCATGCGCTTTACGCCTTCGACGATACGGTCTTCCGGCATGTTGGAATAGTTGACGCGCAGGCTGCGGTCCGTCTTTTCATTCGGATAGAAGGCATCGCCGATGACGGCGGCAACCTTCATTTCGATGCACTTGTTGAAGACTTTCAGCGAGCTGACTCCCTCCGGCAGGGTGACCCACAGGAACAGGCCGCCTTCCGGACGGGTGAAGGTGACGTCCTTCGGGAATTCTTCTTCCATGGTCTTCAGGATCAGTTTCAGGCGTTTGCCGTACAGGGCCTTGATCTCTTCCACGTGGGCGTCCAGGTCGCAGTTGTCGATATAGGCATCGACAATGCCCTGGTCGAAGTTGGACGTGTGCAGGTCGGCGCTCTGTTTGATCATGACGAACTTTTCGACAATGTCATGCGGGCCGGCGATCCAGCCTAAGCGCATGCCGGGGCAGAAGATCTTGGAGAACGTGCCCAGGAAGGAAACCAGGCCCTTCGTATCCATGGATTTCAGGGTCGGGTTCATCTTGCCGGTGTAGCGCAGTTCGCCGTAAGGATCGTCTTCGAAGACCGGCAGGTTGTACTTGTTGACGACTTCCATGAATTTCTTGCGGCGTTCCACCGTCCAGGACACACCGGTCGGATTCTGGAATTCCGGAATGACATAGATGAATTTGACGCGCGGCGTCGTAGCCAGGATTTTATCCAGTTCTTCGGGGATGATGCCGTCCTCGTCGGTCGGTACTTCCTTGAAGACCGGTTCATAGGCATTGAAAGCGTTCAGGGCGCCCAGGTAGGACGGGCTTTCGCACAGGACCACGTCGCCCGGGTCCAGGAACAGTTTGCCGCAGAAATCGAGGCACTGCTGGGAACCGGTGGTGATCAGGATGTCGTCCGGATTGATGCCGGGCGTGCCGTATTTTTCCGCCATGCGTTTGGCGATCTTCTGGCGCAGGGTCAGGCGGCCTTCGGTCGTGGCGTACTGCAGCAGCTGACGGCCTTCCTTGAGGACCAGGTCGTGGGCCACTTTGGCGATATCTTCTACCGGGAACAGTTCCGGAGCGGGCAGGCCGCCGGCGAAGGAAATGATTTCCGGTTTCGTGGTCAGTTTCAACAGTTCACGGATTTCGGACGCTTTCATGCGGTCCATTCTTTTTGCGAAGTTTCTTTGCATCAAAATTACCCCTTTTCCTATATCTTTATCTGCTAGTTATACCGCGCCGTCAAGGCGCACACAGACGTTACCAGCCTGTAAAGAAAATTTTATCACGCGCCCACTTAAGTGTCAAACGGACGCGGACTTTTTACAGGATTTTCACACATTTGTCCGTGGTTATTGGATTTTACCACAATTCCTGTTAATTTTGTAACAATTAAGAAAGGCCGCCGGCCCTGCCGCAAAAGCGGCCGGCCGGACAGCCTTCTTTCTTCACGCCTCATCGGGCAGCCGCCCTGTCCGAACAGGGCCGGCGCTGCGGATCAGTACATTCCGCGGAACTTCATGGCCACGGCGATGCGCTTCAGGGCCGAAATGTAGGCCGCAACACGCATGGTGACCTTGTATTCCTGCGACAGTTCGTAGACTTCCTTGAAGGCCTTGACCATCATGGCCGTCTGCTTTTCGATGACTTCTTCTTCCGTCCAGAAATAACGGTACAGGTTCTGTACCCATTCGAAGTAGGAAACGGTGACGCCGCCGCCGTTGGCCAGGATATCGGGCACGACGAGGACTTTGTGTTTCTTCAGGATTTCGTCGGCATCCGGCGTGGTCGGGCCGTTGGCGCCTTCGCAGACGATGGTGGCCTTCACGTCGGCCGCATTGGCCTTGGTGATCTGGCCTTCCATAGCGCACGGGAAGAGGACGTCGACCTTCATGGCGAGCAGGTCGGCATTGGTGATTTCCTTGGTGCCCTTGAAGCCCTTCACGGCATGCTGCGGGCTCGTAGCGATGTATTCGGACAATTTGTAGGGGTTGATGCCCTTTTCGCTGTAGATGGCGCCGAAGACGTCGGAAATGGCGACGATCTTGAGGCCGGCGTCATACGCCAGTTTGGCGGTCCAGCTGCCCACATTGCCGAAGCCCTGTACCACGCAGGTGGCGCCTTTGGCCTTGATCTTCTTGACCTTCAGTGCCTCGATGGCGGCCGTCACGACGCCGCGGCCCGTAGCGGCCGTACGGCCCAGTGAACCGCCCATGGACAGGTCTTTGCCCGTAATGAAGCCCGGCTCGAACTGGCCTTTGATCTTGCTGAACTCATCCATCATCCAGCCCATGATCTTGGCGTTCGTGTTCATGTCCGGTGCCGGAATATCCAGTTTTTCACCGATGAAGGGGGCGATCTTGTCGATATAGCCGCGGGTCAGCGCTTCCAGTTCCCGCTCGGACAGTTTCGTTACATCGACGATGACACCGCCCTTGCCGCCGCCGTAAGGCAGGCCGGCCACGGCGCACTTGCAGGTCATCCAGAAAGCCAGCGTCTTGACTTCATCCATATTCACGTTCTGATGATACCGCACGCCGCCCTTGGCAGGGCCCATGACCGTGCTGTGCTGGCAGCGGTAGCCCGTGAAGACCTTCGTCGTGCCGTCGTCCATCCGGACGGGGATATGCACTTCGAGGGTGCGTTCGGGCTGCTCGATGATGGCGGCAGCGTTCGGATCCAGCTTCATGGCCTTGATGGCCGCATTCAACGGAATCTGCGATTGTTCAAAAAGTCCCATGATAACAAGCCTCCTTCAAATTAAAACTGAACGGTTGAGAACTGCGGTACTCCCCTTTCTCACACTTTTCGCACCTACATTATAGCGTAAATTGTGTGAAAAGTCTATTAATTATACAGTGTACAAACCGGTTCCGCTCATTCCTCGAACCAGTTGTCCCGCGGCTTGAACTGGTCGTAGATGCTGCCGAAGTCGACGCCGCCGATGACGCGGCCTGTGTATTTCGCCTTCAGGTCGCGGATGGCGCTCGTCAGGTGCTTCGAGGAAATGCCGTGTTCCAGGGACAGGAACGCCTCAACAAAAGCCGCCAGGTGGTCGCAGCCCTTGAGGATCTCACCGTCAACGACTTTGTGCACTTCGCCCCGGTGCGCCTCGATGGCGGCATTGAGCGCTTCTTCCGAAGGAAACGTGAACATTTCGCTGCCGATCATGTACTTGTCGGCGAACTCGTTCTGCGTGTAATACTCGATGTCGTCGGCCCAGGAATCGGGCAGGAGCGGGAGGATTTTTTCGTCGACCTGCTTGCGCTCGATATCCTTGATGAGCACGTCCAGGCCCGACACGGACGACTTGACGGGCGATATGATGTCCCGCGTCAGGACTTCCGGCAAATCGTGGAAGAGGCCGCAGAGGAAGTTGTTCACCAGGCGGTCGTCGTCAGCACCGATCTGGATGCTGCAGAAGTAGGCCAGGATGGCCACGATGAGCACGTGTCCCATGACGGACGTCTCGGGCACGCGCGGCGACTGGGACCAGCGCTTCTGGAAGCGCAGCTGGCCCACGAGGTCGACGAACTTGCTCGTCTTGCCGTGCAGGCGCAGTTTCTGCACGCCGGCCAGGTCGTAATGGTTTTCGATCTCGTTGTTGATTTCCTCTTTCGTCTTCTCGATGCCGTAGATGCCTTTATTGAACGGATAAATGATGTTGAACTCCCACTGGCTGGCCATGTAGTGGGCCGCGCGCAGGAGCCGTTTTTCCTTCGTCTTGTAGGTATGGTTGTCCAGGTAGCGCTGCATGGCGGGCAGAAATTCCTGGTCAAAGCCGGGAATGCGCTCCGACAGCTGTTCATACACCCACTGGTTCAGTTCGTGGCCGTGATACTTCATGAGCTGGTGGAACACGGGCGGCTTGATGTCCGTCAGGACGATGCGGTGCAGGAATTCCGCGATGCCGCCTTCAATGAGGGCGCGCCAGTCCAGGGTCACGCCGTGGTCTTCTTCCTCGTACCGGGCCAGAATGTAAAGGATGATCATCTTGTGGGCCTGCTTGTCCAGCTCCGTGAAGCCGTTCGGCCGGATATGGTCGTTCCAGCGCTGGATATGGGCCGCTTCGTACAAAAATTCAATAAATTTTTTGTTCAACATGATTCTCAGTCTCCTTTCCGGTATCACGGGTGCAATACATCCGCCACCGCGGACAACGGTTCCCCTCTGATTTCATTGTAGCACGCGGCGCGGACGGACGCAAAACCGGGGCCGTCCTCCCCTGCCTCCTTACGGAAATTTTACACAAGGGTCCCGTTCCGCGCCACCGGGTGTGTTACAATAGACGGGGAATGGAAAATATAGAAGGTTTAAGACAGGAGGAACGAACATGTCGGAAAAGAAAACTGCGACGCCGGATTTGTCGGTCATCCGCAATAAAAAAGGATTCATCATCGATATGGACGGCGTCATTTACCATACGAACGTGCTGCTGCCGGGAGCGAAGGAGTTCCTGCAGTGGCTGAAGCAGGAACACAAGCAGTTCCTGTTCCTGACGAATTCCAGTGAGAAGTCGCCCCTCGAACTGCGCCACAAGCTGCTGCGCATGGGCATCGACGTGGAAGAAGGCCATTTCTACACGAGCGCCCTGGCGACGGCGGCCTTCCTTTCCCAGCAGTCGCCGGGCTGCAGTGCCTACGCCATCGGGGCGCCGGGCCTGGTGAACGCCCTCCACGACGCGGGCATCACCTTCAACGACATCAATCCCGACTACGTGGTGGTCGGCGAAACGACGGCCTACAATTACGAAATGATCGTCAAGGCGACGCAGCTCATCAACAAGGGGGCGCGCCTCATCGCGACCAATTCCGATGTCACCGGCCCCAGCGAAATCGGCATCATCCCGGCCTGCCGTGCCCTGGTGGCGCCCATCGAGATGGCGACGGGCGTGGAGGCGTACTACATCGGCAAACCGAATCCCCTCATGATGCGCACGGGCCTGAAGATCCTGGGCGTCCACTCCGGCGAAACAGCCATGATTGGCGACCGCATGGACACGGACATCGTCGCCGGCGTGGAAACCGGCCTGGAGACGGTGCTGGTCCTGACCGGCGTGTCGACGCGGGAAACGGTGCGGCACTTCGCCTACCGGCCCCGGTTCATTCTGGAAGGCATCGGGGACATCGTCCCGGAAAGGTGAAAAAGACGGCCTGGGGAAACCCCTTGCCAACCCTATTTGGAATGCGGGATGGCAGGGGGTTGAAATTTATCAAAAAACAGGTTGCCATGGGGGGCAAAGTACATTATAATGACAGTGCAACGAAAACTTTGACATATATTAGGAAAGAAACGACGGACCCCGCAGCCCTTGCATCATGTTCGTCCCAACCGGGAAAATACGGCAGGAACCGCGCGGGAACGCCTTTTCGCTTTTTATCGCTTGGATTTACCGCTCAAGGCCCTGCGGGCCTGCGGAAAGAAAGGTCGTGACATGAGAGAGATGGAAGATTTAATCCGTTTGGAAGGGATCACCAAGAAATTTGGGGATCATGTCATCATTCCCTCTTTGGATTTGACGATAAAGGATGGCGAGTTCCTGACCCTGCTGGGACCCTCCGGCTGTGGCAAAACGACGCTGCTGCGCATGATTGCCGGCCTGGAGACGCCCACGACGGGCAAGGTCATCCTCGACGGGAAGGATATCACCAAACTGCCTCCCTACAAACGGGACGTCAACATGGTTTTCCAGAACTATGCCCTGTTCCCCCATATGACGGTGGCCGAAAACATCCGCTTCGGCCTGAAGATGAAGAACGTGCCGGACGATGAGGCGGAAGAACGCATCCGGCAGGTACTGTACCTGATCCAGCTGGAGGAGCTGCGCGACCGTTATCCGTCGCAGATGTCCGGCGGCCAGCAGCAGCGCGTGGCCATCGCCCGCGCCCTGGTCAACAACCCGAAGGTGCTCCTGCTGGACGAACCCCTCGGCGCCCTGGACTACCAGCTGCGCAAAAAACTGCAGATCGAACTGAAGAACCTGCAGCGCGGCCTGGGCCTGACCTTCATCTTCGTCACCCATGACCAGGAAGAAGCCCTGACCATGAGCGACCGCATCGTCATCATGAACGGCGGCGTCATCCAGCAGGATGGCGACCCGAACGGAATCTACCATCATCCGGTCAACACCTTCGTGGCCCGTTTCATTGGCGAAAGCAATTTCTTCGACATCGGGAACGATACGTATGCCCTGCGTCCGGAAAAGCTGAACCTCTGCGAAGAAGAGGAAGAAGGCGCCGCGCATCCGGCACCCCAGTTCTTCGGTACCGTCGTGGACATCGTGTTCTACGGCACCATCGACAAGGTCTTCGTCCGCCTCGACAACACGAACCAGACCGTCATCGCCTACCAGTATTTCGACGATGTGAAACGCTGGAAAACCGATGACCGTGTGGGCATCTGGTGGTACGACCGCGACGCGGTCAAGGTGGATAAGGATAACTGAGAGGGCACGCCTTATGAATAAGAACGGAAAATTCCTGATAGCGCCCACGCTGCTATGGCTGACCGTGTTCTTCGTGGTCCCCATGCTCATCGTGGTCGCCGTATCGTTTGCCAGCCGTACGCCCTACGGCCAGGTTGTGTTCAACTGGACCCTGCATAACTATGCCCGGTTCCTGGAACCGCTGTATCTGTCCATTTTCGGCCAGACCCTGGTGGTGGCCTTCGTCACGACGGTCGTGACGGTCCTCATGGGCTATCCCCTGGCCTACTACATCGCCCAGCTGCCGAAACGCTGGCAGCAGCCGGGCCTGATCCTGTGCATGATCCCTTTCTGGATCAACTTCCTGATCCGGTCCTATGCCTGGGTCATCATCCTGCGCGCCCAGGGCGTGCTCAACACGCTGCTCATCAAGGCAGGCCTCATCGAGCAGCCCCTGCAGCTGCTCTACAATGAAGGCGCCGTCATGCTCGGCATGGTCTATGCCCTGCTGCCCTTCATGATCCTGCCCATCTACGTGTCCATCGAACAGCTGGACCACCGCCTGCTGGAAGCCGCTTCCGACCTGGGAGCCAAACCGCTGACGGCCTTCCGCAAGATCACCCTGCCCCTGACGATGCCCGGCGTGGCTGCCGGCACGATCCTCGTGTTCATTTCGTCCCTGGGCATGTTCGTCGTCCCCGATGTCATGGGCGGCGCCAAATCGGCCCTGGTCGGCAACCTGATCCAGAACCAGTTCCTGTCGGCCCGCGACTGGCCGTTCGGCTCGGCCCTGTCCATCATGCTGGCCGTCCTGTCCCTCGTACTGATCATCCTGTACTACCGGACACTGCAGATTCAGAAGGGAGGCGCCGACGATGCAAAAGACGTGGCGTAGCCATCTGCTGCTGGCCTACTCGCTGGCGGTCCTGGCCTTCCTCTACCTGCCCCTGATCATCCTGGCCATGTATTCCTTCAACGATTCCCGCATCAACGCCGTGTGGACGGGCTTCACCTTCAAATGGTACGAACACCTGCTCCATAACCGCCGCGTGCTGGAAGCGCTCATCAACACCCTCATCGTAGGCTGCATTTCCACCGTGGTCTCCACCTCGCTGGGCACCATCGCCGCCATCGCCCTGCACCGCTACAAATTCAAGATGCAGAGCGCCATCAACGGCCTGCTGTACCTGCCCATCCTGATTCCGGAAATCGTCATGGGCCTGTCGCTGCTGGTCCTCTTTTCCCAGACCCACCTGCCCCTTGGCAAAGCGACGCTGATCCTGGCCCACATCACCTTCTGCCTCAGCTTCGTCGTCATCACCGTCGGCGCACGCCTGGACGGCATGAAGGCCGATTACGAGCAGGCCGCGAGCGACCTGTACGCGACCCCCTGGCAGTGCTTCCGCTACGTGACCCTGCCCCTCATCATGCCGGGCATCGTCGCCGGCGCCCTCATCGCCTTCACCCTGTCCATCGACGATTTCGTCATCAGCTTCTTCGTGGCCGGCCCGAACTCCACCACGCTGCCGCTGTACATTTACGCCATGGTGAAGCGCGGCATCTCGCCGGAAATCAACGCCCTGTCCACGGTCATGATGTGCGTCGAAATCGCCCTGGTGCTGCTCGCCGAAGCGCTGCAGCCCTCGCACAAAGCAAAAGAGCAGGCCGAATAAGGCCTGCCGGTCCCCTGTCGGGTACGATGTATTGCCCGCCTCTGCGCCAATACATCTTCCCATAAAAAAATCTGGCTTATTGCCGGGCAGTTGCCGACAATTTGAAACTAGGAGGCTTAACATGAAAAAACTCATCACACTCTTATTCTGTGCGTTCGTCCTCCTGCTGGCCGGCTGCGGTGGCAGCGGCAAGCCGCAGAACCCCGCCGGTGACGTTCAGGAACAGGTGCTGAACCTGTTCAGCTGGGCGGACAATTTCTCGCCGAAGGTCCTCGAGGACTTCGAAAAGAAATACCATTGCAAAATCAACTACGACGTGTTCGCCAACAACGAGGAGCTGCTGGCCAAGATCCAGGCCGGCGGTTCGCGGTACGACGTGATCCAGCCGTCGGACTACATGGTGGCGACCATGACGAAGCTCAACCTGCTGGAAGAGCTCGACCACAGCGCGCTGGACAACACGAAGAACATCCTGCCGGCGCTGCAGCACCCTGCCTACGACCCGCAGGGCAAGTATTCCGTCGTGTACACCTGGGGTGTGACGGGCATCGTGTACAATAAAAAGTACGTGAAGACTCCCCCGACTTCGTGGAACGACTTGTGGAACCCGGCCTACAAGGGCCGCGTCATCCTGTTGAACGATTCCCGCGAAGTCCTCGGCATGGCCCTCAAGAAGAACGGCTTTTCCGTCAACAGCAAGAACAAGGCGGAACTGGACAAGGCCGTTCAGGACCTGCGCAGACTGTCGCCCAACGTGCTCGCTTACGATACGGACACGATCAAGCAGAAGTTCATCGCCGAAGAAGCGTGGATCGGTACCATGTGGTCCGGTGACGCCTCGTTCGCGCACAAGGACAACAAGGACCTGGCTTTCGTGATTCCGAAGGAAGGCGCCGTCATCTGGGCCGACACCTTCGCCATTCCGAAAGGAGCCAGACACAAAGACCTGGCGCAGAAGTTCATCAACTACCTGTATGACCCGAAAGTCAGCGCCGCCAACTACGAATACATCGGCTACAACGACCCGAACGCCAAAGCGGAAAGCTACCACAGCGAGGCCTTCAACAGCGACCCGATGCTGAAAGCCGCCAAGGACTATATCTCCAAGGGCGAATGGATTGAGGATATCGGGGAAGCTCTGACCATGTACGACCGGTACTGGACGGAGCTGAAGACCGGTAAATAACTCACGGAAAAGAGGTTGATACCGTTTGAAACACTGGCAACGCATCTCCCTGATGCTCGCTGTCATCGCCTGCTTCGCCTTCCTCACGGCGGGCTGCGGCGACGATGACAAGAAAGAGGTACTGAACATTTACAGCTGGGCCGACTACTACGACCCCGAGGTCCTGTCTGAATTTGAGAAGAAGTACAACTGCCGTGTCAACTACGACGTCTATTCGAATAACGAAGAGCTGCTGGCCAAACTGCAGGCCGGCGGCGCCCAGTTCGACATCATCCAGCCGTCGGACTACATGGTGACGACCATGATCAAGCTCAATATGCTGGAAAAACTCGACCCGGCCGCGCTGACCAACAAACCGCAGCTCGTCAAGGGCCTGCAGACCCCGGAATACGACCCGAAGCACGTCTATTCCCTGCCCTATGTGTGGGGCCTGACGGGCATCGCCTACAACAAACGGTACGTCAAGGAGCCGCCCACGTCGTGGAGCGACCTTTGGAAACCGGAATACAAGGGACACGTGATGCTGCTGAACGACTGCCGCGAAGTCTTCAGCCTGGCCCTGAAGCGCAACGGCCACTCCAACAACACGGACAACAAGGCCGAAGTGGAACAGGCTTTCCGCGATTTGAAGCAGCTCAACCAGAATGTCCTGGCCTATGATACGGAAAACAACAAGCAGAAGATGATTTCCGAAGAAGTCTGGATTGCGCAGATGTGGTCCGGCGACGCTTCGTACTCCAATACGGAGAACCCGAACATCCAGTTCGTCATCCCCAAGGAAGGAACCGTCATCTGGGCCGACAACATGTGCATTCCCAAGGGAGCGAAGCACAAGGACCTGGCCATGAAGTTCATCAACTTCATGTACGACCCCGACGTTTCGGCCCGCAACTTCAATTACATGCGCCTGCCGAACGCCAATGCGGCGGCCCTGCCGAAGATGGATCAGGCCATCGCCGGCAACCCCATCCTGAAATATGCGGACACGCAGGGCAGCAAGGGCGAATGGCTCCGCGACATCGGCGACGCCATCACCATGTACGACCAGTACTGGACGGAATTGAAGACGGGGAAATGACCGCCCCCAAAAGAACAGCCTCATGGCTTACCTGTTCGTTTGGACAGGTGCCATGAGGCTTTTTCATTGGCTGTTTTAAGGGGCTGCAAGGCCGCTGTGGCAACGATTTCTCCGTCACAGGTATCCCAGGTGCTCCAGCAGGATTTTGACGCCCAGAAGGCATAACACGACGCCACCGACGCTTTCAGCGCGGCTGCGGAAGCGTTCTCCCAGGCGGAACCCGATGAGTCCGCCGGCAAAGGAGAAACAGAAGGTGACGACGCCGATGAGCACGGAGCTTTCCAGGACCCGCACGTTCAGGAAGGCGAAGCTGATGCCGACGGCCAGGGCGTCGATGCTCGTGGCCACGGCCAGGGTGAGCATGCGCCGCGCGCTGTAGCTGTCCACGAGTTCACAGGCTTCCCGGCTCTCGCGGATCATGTTGAGGCCCAGGTACATGAGCAGGAAGAAGGCCACCCAGTGGTCGTAATCGCGGATGTAGTCGATGGCCCAGGAGGCGCAGTAAAAGCCGATGACGGGCATAAGGAACTGGAAAAAGCCGAACCAGGCGCCGAAGCGGACGGCCCCCCGCAGACGGGATGCCGGAGCCAGGGCCAGGCTGCCGCAGATGGACACGGAAAAGGCGTCCATGGACAGGCTCACGGCCAGTAAAAACAAATCGATCAGGTTCATGCTTTCTCTTCTTTCGCGTTTTGTTCTGCCGCCTTCTGCAGGGTTTCCCGGGCATGGCGGCGGTTTGCCATCTCTTCCCGTTCGGAGGCGGCGTTGCGCGCTTCCTCTTCCTCCGCCGTCAGCACGTACAGGGCCGGGCTCACGGAGGTTCCCAGGCGGTCCTCGGTCTTGTAGCGGGCCAGGTCATGGCTCGTCTTGAGGGCGCGGAAGATGCCGCCGACCATCATGATGCCCAAGGCGATGGCGCAGGCATCCATGACGGCGCTCAGGAGGATTTCCGTGCCGTAACTGCCGGCATTTTCCAAAATGTAGTACATGCCCCGGTACATGCCGAGTCCCGGAACAAGGGGAATGACGGCGGGGATGTTGAAGACCGTCACAGGCTGATGGAAGCGGCGCGCTGCCAGTTCGCTCAACAGGGCGACGCAGACCGTCGCGACGAAGTTGGCCGAAAAGGAGCTGACGCCCTGCCCTTTCAACCCGATGAAGACCACCCAGCCTACACCGCCGATGACGCCGCCGGGCCAGAGCATCCGCTTCGGGCACTGGAAGAGCACGCCGAAGGAAACGGTGGCCACGAAGGCGAAGAAGAATGCTTTCAACCAGATCATCGCAAGCCTCCCCAGGTCCAGACCTTGACAGCGAACGCCAGGCCGACGGCGATGGACAGGGCGAAGAGGACCGCTTCGGCAATGCGGGAGTTACCGCTCAGCAGGTCGCCGCCGATGTAGTCGCGCACGCCGTTCGTGAACGGCAGGCCCGGCAAAAAGGGCATGAGGGCCCCGACGATGATGTTCTGCATGGTGCAGAACCGGTCCGCTTTGCAGCAGGCCAGGGCGATGAAGCCGATGACGAGACCGGCGATGAAGTTTTCCCAGAAGGCCGTCGGATGGAGCTTGTTCAACAGTTTGAGCACGCCCATGGCGGCGAAACCGCAGATAAAGGCGGCCACAAAGTCGTGCCAGTTGCCGCCGAGCATCATGGCGAAGGCCGCGCTGCCCACGCCGGAGGCAAGGCACACGAGCGTGTTGCCGTAGGGATGGGAACGGCGGATCCGTTCGCGCATCCATTCCTTGGCCCGGTGGTAGGTCATGCCCCAGCGTTTGAAGTTGTAGGACAGGTTGTTGATGTCCATGATGAGGCCCAGGTCGATGGCGCGCCAGCGCACGCGGAAGACGCGGCTTTTGCCGTGGGCGCTTTCGTCGCCGAGGATGATGATTGTCGGCGTGCAGAAGACGTTGAGGTCATAGTAACCGTGGCTGCGGCAGAAGCGCATCATGGTGTCTTCGACGCGGCTCGTTTCGGCGCCGCTTTTCAGCAGGATGCGCCCCATGTCCATGGCGATGTCCATGACCTGGCTCTTCGTCATGTCGGTTTCACGGTTGTCCAGGATTCCGTCCGCCATGGAAATCACCTCCGGAATAAGGCCGCGACAGCCGCCTTGAACCGGTTGGCCCCGCCCATGGAGGGATGGGGCACGCAGTCACAGGGGATGCCGTATTTCTGCAGGGTCTGGGCCGATTTCTGCCCGATGGCGACGACCTGCGCCTGCGGCAGCAGTTCCATCAGTTCGCGGGCGTAGACAATGCCCGCGTCGAGCTCCCTGCCGTCGGGCGTGCGGTTCGTCAGCAGCCCCTGTTCTTTGTAAGGATGGAAGGGAAAGATGTTCCACAGCACGGCGTCGAAGGTTCCCAGGTGTTCGCGGTGCAGGCTTCCCCACATGACCGTGGCCGTCGGCTCGTTGAAGCCGAGGGCACGCTGCGTCCCTTTCAGGAGCGGCGAAGCGGGATTGCTCGTGCGGCGGTAGTCCCAGCCGGAACCCAGTACCTCTTCGGGCCGGACTTCGGGATGGTGGCCGAGCAGGATGCGCTCGCTCGTCATGGCCATGCCGGAAAAGTGGCCGCCCTGGTAGCCCAGGCCTTCGGCAATGAACAGGTAATGCGCCTGCCGCCGCAGTTCCAGATAGCGCTGCAGGTTCGCATAGCGGATATGCGGCGCTTCCGGCCCGATATCCAGGCCCGGTTCATAGTCCCGCCAGGGATTGAAGACCCGCGGTGCCTCATAATCCAGCAGATGGTGCATAAAGGTTTCTATCGTAACGGACATGACATCTTTCCTCCAAAACGCGTTCACAAGCGTCCATATAGGCACATTATAACACGGATTGGCGCAAAAAGGACAGCGGAACGCCGCCCGATATGGTAACATAAAGAAAGATGGAAAAGTACACTGGAAACGGGAAAACGGGGTGCGGATCATGGCATATTACGTAGCAATCGATATCGGCGGGACGTCCGTCAAATACGCCCTGGCGGATGAGACCGGGCGGTTCCTCGACAAGGGCGAAGTGCCGACGGGACTGCCGGAGACGGGCATTCCCCATCTGCTGGACCTGCTGGCGGACATTGTGCGCCGCTACCAGGCGCGGTACAAGGTGGAGGGTGTGGGCCTCGACACGGCCGGCGTCGTCGATGCCGAAAGGGGCACCATTCTGCTGGAAGCCCGCAATTTCCCCGGCTACACGGGAACGGGCCTGAAGGCGTGGATTGAGGAACAGTGCCACGTTCCCTGCGCCGTTGAAAACGATGTGAACGCGGCGGCGCTGGGCGAATACTGGCTGGGCGCCGGCAAAGGCGCGCGGTCCCTTGTCTGCATCACCGTGGGCACGGGCATCGGCGGGGCGCTGCTCCTGGACGGCCGGCTGATCCACGGCGCTTCGGGCAGTGCCGGCGAAGTCGGCTACATGCACATTGAAGGCGGGGAACAGGACCTGGAGGCTTCGGCCCGCGTCCCCTGGCTCCTGGAAACGGTGGCCCGCGCCAAGGGGATCGATGTCACGGCCCTGGACGGCCGCAAAGTCTTCGACCTGGCGGAACAGGGCGACGGCGACGCGGAACAGGCCATCGCCGTCATGCTGCACCGCCTGGCCCTGGGCATCGGCAACGTATGCTGCATCTTCAATCCGGAGCGGATCCTCCTGGGCGGCGGCATCATGGCCCGGCAGGCGTATATCCGGCCCCGGCTGGACGCGAAACTGGAGCGGCTCGTCGCCCCGGCCCTGCGCATAAACACCACTATCGGCTTCGCCGCCCTGGGCAATGACGCCGGCATGATCGGCGCCCTGCGGAACCTGCTGGACAAGGTGGAACAGAAAGGATAAGGCCCATGAAGACCTGTTGTTTCAAGCTGTATCGTACGAAAAAGCTTGACAATCCTTTCGTTTTCCCTTATACTAGAGGAGCTACGGAACTATAGCTCAGTTGGTTAGAGTACGTCCTTGACATGGACGGGGTCACAAGTTCGAGTCTTGTTAGTTCCACCATTTAAAAGCACTGACCGGGAATGTTCGGAAGAACATTCCCGGTTTTGTTTTATGTGCCATACCGCAAAAATGACAACGGGAGCAGGAATCTCACGATTCCTGCTCCCGCTTTTGCTTCTTATATTCCCGAATTATTTATACCCGTCGTTTCTTTACGCATCCGACCGCGCGAAAGCGTTCTTCATGGCGCAGCTGGCCTGGTACAGCACGGCGCCCAGGCAGGCGTCGGTTTCTTCCCGTGCCATGTCCGCAATCCGGTCATTGCACTTTTCCAGGAACTTCGTCACACTGCCGCGGTACCGCGCCCGGTCGCATTCCTCCAGCAGCGCGTGGCTCCGGGCACCGACGGCGTTCTGGTACCGCTCGATGGCCAGGGAGCACAGGTTGAAATGGGCATCCGCCAGGGCCCCGATGAGGCGGCTGGCCCAGTAGAACTGGTGGCTGTCGGGCAGTTTGCCCGTTTCCGCCAGGTAGGCCGGCGTCTTCGTCACATTGGCATAGAACGGCACGAAGGCATTGAACACATTCGACCCTTCGGCAATCCATTCGACGGCCCGGCGTTCCGCGTCCACATAGGGCCGCAGCTGGGTCAGGGCGACGAAGTTGTTGCGGTTGATGCCGATGGGGCGGTATTGGTGCTTTCCGGCTTCCGGACCGTTGCCGTAGCAGTCAAAGGGCGTGCCCTGGTAATGGGCGCTGAGCACGTACTTGATGTCCTCCACGGTGATCTTGCGTTCCGGCTGGAGGCTCCAGGGCAGGTTGTCGTCTTCGGGACGGAAATCCGCGTCCGGGCCGTCCCACGTGAACGTGTGGGGATTCAGGTACCGCAGCATATACCAGACGCGGGGCGTGTTATACGTATGGTCCGAGTCGTCCCGGCTGCCGAAGGCGGCCCGGGCATCGAAGGCCGCAGCCGCTTCCAGGGGACCGCCTTTGTCCTCGTCCATGGTCAGGTCCAGGTGATGGTCCCGGATAAAATCCGCCAGGTCGGCGGAGCACATGGCCTCTTTCTGCGCGCCCAGGGCGTCCGACAAATCGAGCAGGTCGATGCCCTGCTGATTCGACATGACGACATAGCCGTCGTCGGGCACCTTTTTGGCAATCCAGTGATGGCCGCCGATGCTTTCGAACCACCAGACTTCGTCCACATCCTGGAACCCGATGCCGTTCATCTCGTACGTGCCGTACTTTTCCAGCAGGGCTCCCAGGCGGGCGACGCCTTCCCGGGCGCTGCGGATGTAGGGCAGCACCAGGGTCAGCATATCTTCCTCGCCGAGGCCGTCCTTGACGAGGGGATCCGCCCCCAGGACGCGGTAGTTCGACGTAATCGTTTCCGTCTCCGTCATGGCCACATTGGCCTCGTTGATGCCGGCCTCGCCCCAGATGCCTTCGTCCGGCAGGGCGTTAGGCATGGCCGTATAACGCAGGGGTTCCTCCTTCAGGTCCAGTGAGAACTTGGACAGCACGGCCTGGTAATGGCGCGGCTGGTCCTCCGGGTTGACGACGATGAATTTTTTACTCGTAAAGACGCCGGACTGGGAATCCTCGTTGCGGGCCATCATGGTCGAGCCATCGTACGTGGCCCCTTTGCCGGCAAGTATCGTTGTGCAGGGCATAAGCGTTCGCTCCTTTCGTTTTGCGTGAAGCAGGTACAATTCGATTATAGCACCTGCCCGCGCGAAAACAAGGACAGTCTCCGGGGAAACGCGCCGCCACCGCCCTGCTCAGTGCCTGCCGCCCCGCTTCTTCCGGTCCTTGCGGATGCGGTCCAGGGACGCACCGGAGAAACACCCCTCTGCGCGGAACTTCATCACGGCATCGCTCATGACGCGGAAATTCAGTTCCGTCCCTTCCCCGTCCGCCACATAATCGGCCGCGCATTCCTGCCCGATGCCGAATTCTTCGGCCGTGGCGACGGCGTCGATGTTGGCGCCCAGGAAGACGAACTCCCAGCCGTACTTCGATTTCTGGCGTTCAATCATTTCCTTGACTTTCCGGCTGGTGTACTCGCGGCTGGAATTTTCCTCGCCGTCCGTAATGATGACGAACAGCACGTGGGCCGCCCGGTACGCGTCCGCCGTATGGCGCTGCGCCGTCCCGATCTTATGGATGGTGCGGCCGATGGCGTCGAGCAGCGCCGTGGAGCCGCCGGTCTCGTAATCCTTCTCCGTCAGCGGCTGTACGGCCTGCAGATCGATGCGGTCGTGCAGCAGTTCGTAGCGGTTGTCGAAGAGCACCGTCGTCACGCGGCACTCGCCGTCCACCTTCTTCTGCTTTTCCAGCATGCTGTTGAAACCGCCGATAGTGTCCTTTTCCAGACCCGTCATGGAGCCGCTCTTGTCCAGGATGAAAACCAGTTCCGTCAAATTCTGTTTCATAACAAATCCCTCCTTTGTTACCTTTAGGATAACGCAGGAGGGACAATCCGTGGTCGCCTGCAAAGCGACATTCCTGATTCTGTTTTGCCGCGCTTCAATCGCGGGACCCCAGCAGGGGCTGGTCGTAATGGAACAGAACCTCGTTGATGGCGTAAATGTCGTAATTGCCCTGGAGGATGAAGTATTCGACAATCACGTCGGCCTTGATGCTGTGTGACAGGGCGTACCCCGCCTTCATCAGCAGGGCCTCCGTTTCCGCCAGGGTCAGCTCCAGCGCGATGGCCAGGGCCAGCACGGTCCGTTTGCCCGGCATGTAGCCCTTGCCCGTCCGGATCTTCGAAAAGAGCTTGCGGTCGATGTTCGCCTTCTTGTACACCTCGGCATCGGTCTTGCCCCGCGCGTCGATGAGCCGCAGCAGCGTCACGTTGAAGGGTTCGTCCAGGTTGCCGATGACGTTCTCCAGCTCCTGCGGCGGCGCCCCGTACGTCGCCTGGAAGGCCTCCACATCCTGCAGGGCATGCACTTCGCAGCGGTTCCTTTCCCGCTGCCGCGCCATACACATCTGCACGTAATTCTCGTCCAGGTAATTTTCCACTGCGCCCAGCAGCTGCCCGCTGACGACGAAGGATTCCCGGTCGAACACCGTCAGGAAGATGTCCAGGTCGTGCTGCCGCAAAAAGTCCCGGAAGGCTTCCACGGCCACGCGCAGGGCGGCTTCCTTCGGATACCCGTAGATGCCGCTGGAAATGAGCGGAAAGGCGATGCTCGCGCAGTCATGCTCCACGGCAAGCCGCAGGGCGGACAGGTAGGCGGAACGCAGCAGCTGTTCGCACGCTGCCGCCTCGTCACCGCGGTAGACCGGGCCCACGGCGTGGATCACGTACCGGGCCGGCAGGGCGAAGGCCGGCGTAATGGCCGCCTCCCCCGTACGGACCGGCGCCGCCTTGCGGCAGGCCTCTTCCAATTGGGCCGCGCCGGCAGCCCGGAAAATGGCGCCGCACACGCCCCCGCCTTTGGCAAGGCCCGTGTTGGCGGCGTTCACGATGGCGTCTACGGAAAGCTTCGTAATATCCTGGCGTAAAATCGTAAAGGGCATCTTATCCTCCTGCGGCACGCAGCAGCTGCGGGCCGGAAACAAAGAGGCTGCCGGAGCACCTTTCCTCCGGCAGCCTGCAGCAGACGGTCACGCTTCTCTGGCCGCCGTCTCTTTCAATTTTTCCGTATCGATGCCTTCGCCCAGGACTTTCCCTTCGGGGCATTTCTCCTTGGCGACGGACAACATCAGTTTCAGCCGGTTCAGCTGGTTGACTTCCGACGCGCCGGCATCGCAGTCCATGGCCACCAGGTTGGCATCTTCATAGGTGCGGCGGATCTCGCGGAACACGCCTTTGCCCATGATATGGTTCGGCAGGCAGGCCCACGGCTGCAGGCAGACCACGTTGCGGGCGCCTTCTTCCATGAGTTTGGCGATTTCACCGGGCAGCAGCCAGCCTTCGCCGGCGATATTGCCCAGGGATACGTGCTGCGAAGCCAGTTCGGCCACCTTGTAGATGGAGCACGGAGCCGTAAAGTGCTTCGACTGCTCCAGGGCCTTGCGCATGGGGCTCAGGAAGAACTCCGCCACGCGGATGAACATTTTGCCGCCGGCCTTGCGGAGCCACGAGCCGTCCAGCAGGTCGTGCTTGGAGATGCCGTCGAAGCCCATGTACATCATGAAGTTCGACAGTTCCGGCATGACGACTTCGGCGCCTTCGCGGGCGAGGACGCGCTCCAGGTGGTTGTTGGCCACCGGGTGGTACTCGACCAGGATTTCGCCGACGACGCCGACTTTCGGTTTCCACAGGTTCGGAACCAGGGGGATGGCGTCGAATTCCTTCACCAGTTCGCGGATGGTCTTCTTATACTTGAAATAGCTGCCGTGGTCGAGCTCGTCTTCGCAACGGGCGATCCACTTGTTGTACAGGCGGTCCGTCGAGCCGGGAATCAGCTCGTAGGGGCGCATGCGGTTCGTCACATTCTGCAGCAGGTCGCCGTAGACGATGGCCTTGGCCACTTCGATGTAGCCTTCCGGATTGAGGGTAAATCCATCTTTCTCCAGGCCGTAGCAGGCGAAGACCGGCACCTTCGGGAAGCCGGCGTTCTTCAGGGCGCGGCGCATGAGGCTCATGTAGTTCGTCGCGCGGCACTCGCCGCAGGTCTGGAAGAGCACGATGCTCGTGTGGTCCGGGTCGTATTTGCCGCTCTTCAGGGCCGCCAGCATCTGGCCGATGACGACGATGGCCGGATAGCACATGTCGTTATGGACATACTGCAGGCCCGCGTTGATGGCGTCGTTCTTGTTCGTTTCCGGAATGACCAGGTTGTAGCCGTAACGCGTCAGCACGTGCTTGATGAGTTCGAAATGGATCGGGGCCATCTGGGGTGCCAGAATCGTATGGGTTGCTTTGCATTCCGGCGTGAAATGGGGCCGGTCCGGCAGGACCAGGGGTTCGAATTTCGGAACCGGGCGGCGCGACAGCACGGCCAGCAGGGAACGCAGGCGGATGCGGGCAGCACCGAGGTTCGTCACTTCGTCCAGCTTGATCATGGTGTAGAGGCGGTTATGGGCCTCCATGATTTCCCGTACCTGGTTCGTCGTAATGGCGTCGAGGCCGCAGCCGAAGGACGACAGCTGGATCAGGTTCACTTCGGGATGCGCCGCGGCAAATTCCGCCGCATGGTACAGGCGGGCATGGTAGCTCCACTGGTTGACGATGTACAGGTTGTCTTCCTGCACCGGCATATGGTAGACGGAATCTTCGGATACGATGGCCAGGTTATAGGACTGGATCATTTCCGGAATGCCGTGGTTGATTTCCGGATCGATATGGTACGGACGGCCGACCAGCAGGATGACCTGCATCTTGTGCTCCTTGGCGTAAGCCAGGATTTCCGCACCCTTTTTCCGTACATCTTCCCGGTAATGCTCCAGTTCGTCGTAGGCGGCGTTCATGGCGTCGGTCAGTTCCTTTTCCGGAATGTTTTCCGAAGCGAACGCCTCGATCAGGCGCTGGCGCATGCGTTTCTTGCTGGCAATCGGCAGGAAGGGCTCCATGAACTTGATGCCCTTTTCCCGCAGGATATCCATGTTGTTGCGGATGTTTTCAGCGTACGAAGCCACGACCGGGCAGTTGTAATGGTTGCCCGTACGGTTGACGTCGTCTTCCATGTTGTAGGGCAGGCAGGGATAGAAGATCTTCTTCAGGCCCTTCTCCACCAGGTCCATGATATGGCCGTGCACCAGCTTGGCCGGATAGCACAGGGAATCGGACGGGATGGTGGACATGCCCTTGTAGTAGATCTGCGCCGACGATTTGTCGGAAATCACCACTTCGTAGCCCAGTTTCGTGAAGAAGGTGGCCCAGAAGGGGAAATCCTCGTACATGTTCAGGACGCGGGGGATGCCGATGCGGCCCCGCGGCGCGTTCTGCAGCGGTTTATAGTAGTTGAACAGGCGCTCGTTCTTGTATTCGTAGATGTTCGGCGCCTTGTGCAGGTTCTTCGGTTTGCCTTCGCCGCGCTCGCAGCGGTTGCCCGTGAAGAAGCGGCCGCCGTCGGGGAAGGTCTGCATGGTGACGAGGCAGTGGTTGCCGCAGCCGTTGCAGCGGTAGGACCGCGACGTGACCTTGAAGTTTTCCAGCTGTTCGTCCGGCAGCAGGGAGGAAACGCGGTCCGGTTCGTCCGCATGGGCTTCCAGGGTCAGGATGGCTGCGCCGTAGGCGCCCATCAGGCCGGCGATATCCGGACGGATGACATCCTTGCCGAGCAGTTTCTCCATGTTGCGCAGGACGGCGTTATTGTAGAACGTGCCGCCCTGGACGACGATGTGGTCGCCCAGTTCCTTTACGTCTTTGAGCTGCATGACTTTGAAGAGGGCGTTCTTGATGACGGACAGGCCGATGCCGGCGGAAATGTCCGCCAGGGCGGCGCCTTCCTTCTGCGCCTGCTTGACGCGGGAGTTCATGAAGACCGTGCAGCGCGTGCCCAAATCGACAGGGGTCTTGGAGTCCATGGCCTTGTCGGCGAATTCCGCCGCCGTCATGTGCAGGCCCTGGGCAAAGTTCTGGATGAAGGAACCGCAGCCTGCGGAGCAGGCTTCGTTCAGCGTGATCTTCTCAATGTTGCCGTCGCGGATCTGGAAGCATTTCATGTCCTGACCGCCGATATCCAGCACGCAGGTCACTTCGGGGCAGAATTCCCGGGCCGCGCGGTAATGGGCGAAGGTTTCGACTTCGCCTTCATCGGCATGCAGGGCCGCTTTGACGATGTTTTCGCCGTAGCCCGTCGTCAGGGCGCCGGCAATCCAGGTTCCTTCGGGCATGGCCTTGTAGAGGCCGCGTACCTCGCGGATGACGACATCCAGCGGTTCGCCCTGGTTGCTGCCGTAATCCGTGTAAAGGATTTCTTTATCCTTGCCGATGGCCACGATCTTCGTCGTCGTGGAACCGGCGTCGATGCCCAGATACAGCGGGCCGCGGTAGGTGGCGAGGTCGCCCCGTTTCACCTTGTCTTTGTCATGACGGGCCACAAAGGCATCGTATTCCTCTTTGCTGCGGAACAGGGCCAGCCGTTCGTCCCGGACGATGCCGTAGCTGCCCTGGGCCTTGTCGAGGTTCTTCACCAGGTCTTCGTAGCCCATCTCGCACGTCTCGTTGGACAAGGCGCAGCCGATGGCCACGAAATAGGCGCCGTCTTCCACGTTCACCACGTTTTCCGGTGCCAGTTTCAGGGTCTCGATGAAGCGTTTCTTCAATTCCGGTAAAAAGGTCAGGGGCCCGCCGAGGAAGGCCACGTTGCCCTTGATTTCGCGTCCCTGGGCCAGGTTGCCGATGGTCTGGTTCACCACGGCCTGGAAGACGGACTTGGCGATGTCCTCGCGCGAAGCGCCGTCGTTCATGAGGGCCTGGATATCCGTTTTGGCGAACACGCCGCAGCGGCTGGCAATGGTATAGATGCGCTGGGCCTTGGCCGCCAGGTCATTGAGGCCTTTCGCGTCCGTATTCAGCAGGGACGCCATCTGGTCGATGAAGGCACCCGTGCCGCCGGCGCAGACGCCGTTCATGCGCTCTTCCGGCGCAGACCCGAAGTACATGATCTTGGCGTCTTCCCCGCCCAGTTCCACCATGGTATCCGTCTGGGGGATCAGTTCCTTGACGGCCGTCGCCGCCGCGATGACTTCCTGCACGAAAGGCAGCTCCAGACGCTGGGCGATGCCCATGCCGGCCGAGCCGGTCAGGGCGAAGCGGAAACGCTCCTTGCCCACGACGTCCTTGAGCGCCTGCAGATTCGTCGTCAGCGCATGGGGAATGTCGGAGAAATGCCGCCCGTACGTCTTGTAGAGGATACGGCCGGTTTCATCCAGCACTACCGTCTTAATCGTAGTCGAACCGATATCGATTCCGACTTTCAAATCATTCGTCATGTGAACACCTCATCTATATAAAAGAAATGATACCTGCAGGTTTCCGCCTCATGAAAGCCTCTCCTGCGCACCTTCCGCTTCATGCCGCCGGCCGGATGGAAGCCTTTGGGACAAGCCGGAAGTAGAATGCCCGGCGCCTGCCGAATGGAAGCCCTTGCCGGATGGCGGGCCGGTCCGAATGGGGACACTCCCACCAGTTAACAATACATTATATACCTATTTTGATAAAATTGCATCAAGTTTTACGGAATATTCGTTTTCCGCCTCTATAAGGCCATTTTCACATTTCCAAAAAAATTTTATAAAAAATTAGCACTCAATACTTGACAGTGCTAACAACATGTGCTAGTATATGCTTAGAAACAAAAGAGAGGCTTCCGAGAGAACCACAAAGGTGCTGGACGGAGGCGCTGGGAAACGGCCGCGAGGCCGATTCTTTTGGAGCCGAAAGTCAAAAAGTCAACCGCCTTTCCGAGTTTCCAAACTTCACAAACAAACAGATTCACATAACGATTGGAGGAATGTATTATGATGTTTCCGAGCATTTTTGGTGAAAACGTATTTGATGATTGGAATGATGACAACTACGGCCTGATGAATCCTTCCGCCTTCTTCGGCAAAGGCAATCCCCTGTATGGCAAACATGCGGGCAACATCATGAAGACCGATATCCGCGAAACCGACAAGACCTACGAGATGGATGTAGACCTGCCGGGCTTCTCGAAAGAGAACATCCAGGTACAGCTGGAAAAAGGTTACCTGACCATTGTCGCTTCCAAAGCCCTCGATAAGGACGAAAAGAACAAAGAAGGCAAGTATCTGCGTCAGGAACGTTACAGCGGAACCTGCAGCCGCAGCTTCTATGTCGGCGAAGCCCTCACCAATGAGGACATCAAGGCGAAATTCGAAGACGGCGTGCTGAAACTGAGCATTCCCAAGAAGGACGCCAAGGAAATCGACCAGAACAAGTACATCGCAATTGAAGGCTGATATACCCCCTTTAGTTTGACAACACACCCTTTCACGTTACCCCTCAAAATTCTCAAACAACCCTCAAGTTACCCCTCAAGTAACACTCCTCAAATGTTTTTCTCCCCTTTGAAAAAGCCGGTCACGCAAGTGACCGGCCCTTTTTTTTATGCTTTGAAGTTTTAACCCGGCTGCCGCCCGAGGACGAGGATGCCGAAGGTACGGAACCGCGCCGCCAGGGCCTGGATCACCATGCCGGCCGCCAGGGACGACAGGAGCACCAGGACATAGAACAGCAGCACGGGGACCTGGTCGAAGGCAAAGCCCAGCCAGCCCAGGGCGCTGTACCAGAAATTGATGAACCAGGGGTGGATCAGGTAGATGACCATGGAATACGCCGAAAGCACCTTCAGGAAGAGCAGCCGGTGCCCGGACAGGCGTTCCAGAAGGGCGCAGAAGAAGAGCAGCCAGCAGACCGTGTAAAGCAGCCCCTGCGGCGTGAGCTGCGTCAGGTGTTCCGGAATGGAGGCCAGCTCCATGCCGCCCGCCAGATACCCGAAAAAGCTGTGCAGGTAGACACCGCAGGACACGAGCAGCAGCGCCAGCGTCGTCCCCAGGTGCGTCCGCAGCCAGCCGCGCACGGCGTCCTCGTGAACGGCGCAGAGGCCGCCCAGGACGAACACGAACCCGTAAAACAGCGGGATGTAGTTCATGCGCTCGTTCAGCAAACGGATGATGATCTTATAGTGGGCCGTCCAGCCCGGATAGCTCCAATAGACGGCGTTCCAATGGTACAGGGCAAGCTGCAGGGCCGCCAGCACCGCCAGGCACAGGCCCGTGCCCAGCTTCGTCCCGCGGTCCGTGACGCGTACCAGCCAGCGCCAGAACGGCAGGGTGAAATAGAATCCCAGCAGGATCACGAGGAAGTAGATATGGTAGCAGCCTTCCCCCAGCAGCAGCTTGACGATCAGGACCGACAGGGAAAAGCTGCCGTCGGGGCGGATCATGTCTTCTCGCTGCCACAAGGCGATATAGAACAGGGACCAGACCAGGTACGGCACGCCGACCGTGCGCAGATGGTGCCGCACGGAAGCCACGTAATGGAACGGCTTGTGCAGCGCGTCATTGCAGAAGAGGCCGTAGCCCGAAATGAAGAAGAACGCGGGCACGGCAAAGCGCGTGAAAATCTGCAGCAGCAGAAAAATGTCCAGGCGCGGCGTCGAGGAATCGAGCACGAAGGTGCCGATATGGATGCCGATGACGCCGAGCATGGCCAGGCCGCGCAGATGATCGATGACGAGATTTCGTTTCAAGACCGGATACCCCCAGAAGGATGATTGCAAAAGATAGCTTATTATATCACGTTGCCGGCCGCAGGCATATAAAAATATCCTCCCCGGAAATCCAGGGAGGATACAGGTTAATCAGGAATCAGGCTTCCTTTTCAACGGGGTAAACGCTGATCTGACGGCCGTCGCGGCCTACGCGTTCAAATTTGACTTTGCCGTCCACTTTGGCGTAGATGGTGTAGTCGCGGCCCATGCCGACGTTTTTGCCGGGATGGAACTTGGTGCCGTGCTGGCGCATGATGATGCTGCCGGCGGTCACAACCTTGTCTTCGTGAGCCTTGATGCCCAGGCGCTGTGCGTTGGAATCACGGCCGTTGTGGGAAGAACCGGTACCTTTTTTATGTGCATGTAACTGCAGAATAATCTTAAACATTCGTACTTTCACCTCCATGTTCGCGAACTCGAACATCTTTGGGACATTCTGCTGCCAATTGCCGCAAGGTCCGTACCATGGACCCGATCAGCAGCTGGCTTTTTGCATCGGGTTCCTTCTGCAGCTGAACTGCCAGGAGACCCGATTCCGGATCCGCCGTATACGCGACGGGAAATTTCAATTCGCTTTCCAAGCCGATGAGGGTCATCTGCGTCACCGCGGAAACCCAGGCGCATACCACGCTCTCCCCCGCCGGCGCGTCCTTGGCGTGCCCTTTGGCGCGGTAGCCCGTGTAGAGGCCCGACTTGTTCTTGCTGATTTCGATCGTGATCATGACGTTCCAGATTAAGCCTGGATGCCGCTGATCTTAACGGTCGTGAACGGCTGACGATGGCCAGCGCGTTTGCGGTAGTTGGATTTAGCTCTGTATTTGAAGACCAGGACTTTGTCCGCTTTACCCTGTTCCACGACAGTAGCGGTAACCTTGGCACCTTCCACTACCGGTTTGCCGACAGTGACTTCACCGTCGTTCACGATAGCCAGGACTTCGTCAAATACTACTTCAGCGTCTTTTTCGGCATCCAGCTTTTCTACATTCAGGACATCGCCTTCCTGTACACGATACTGTTTGCCGCCGGTTTTGATGATTGCGTACATGTGTTGCACCTCCCTTATCGTATACTCGCCAATTTCGGTACTTTTCCGGAGGAAAAGTTTACGGAACCTCGTTGAGCGGTTGGGGACGGACTACGCCCGGAGCGGGAATCGTCCATACTGAAAAATAATAGCATGCAGGAGCGGATTTGTCAACAATCAAATCGTATAGAACCAGGTTTCGGCCTGTTCCAGGTCCTTGGGCTTGGAATCGGGCTTGTTGTCGTCGTTGAAGTGCAGTTCCTGGCTCTTGATGCTGACATTCGATCCGGGCGGTACGGACATGGTGATGAAGGTGTTGCCGCCGATGACGGAATCGTGGCCGATGACCGTGTCGCCGCCCAAAATGGAGGCACCGGAATAGATGGTGACGTTGTCCTCGATGGTCGGATGGCGCTTTTTGCCGTGCAGCTTCTGGCCGCCGCGGGTCGACAGGGCGCCGATGGTGACCCCCTGGTAGACCTTCACGTTGTTGCCGATGACCGTCGTCTCGCCGACGACGATGCCCGTGCCGTGGTCAATGAAGAAATTGCGGCCGATGGTGGCGCCGGGATGGATATCGATGCCCGTCTTGCCGTGGGCGTATTCCGTCATGATGCGCGGCAGCATGGGCACGTTCAGCTCATAGAACTCGTGGGCCAGGCGGAAGACCATGATGGCGTACATGCCGGGGTAGCAGTAGATGATCTCGTCCTTGTTGAACGCCGCCGGGTCGCCGTCGTACTCGGCCTGCACCGTGGAATCGACCAGGTCGCGGATCTTCGGGATGCGCGACATGAACTCCAGGGCCAGCTCCTGCCCGCGGTTCTGGCAGGTCCGGTAATCCTTGTCGGCGTATTCCGGCAGGAAGCGGATGAAGCGGGTGATTTGCTTGCTGAGATTGAACAGGACATCTTCCACCAAAGTCTGCAGGTTGTTTTCCGCCGTGTAATAATGATAGGACTTGATGCGGAAATAGCCCGGGAACAGGATTTTCTGCAGTTTGTCCAGAATATCGATGACCGCGTCCATGTCCGGTCCGGAAAAGCCCGTGCTCTTGTCAATGGTACGGCCTTTTGCATAATCGGCGAGGATGCTTTCGGAAATTTTCTTGATGCGTTTTTCCATGTTGGCCATGAGTAGAACCTCCGTACATTAATACCATCATTATATCAGACATTCGGGCGGTTTGGCGCAACGGCTTTACACTTTTTTGTATATTTTCCCGGAAAACGTCCCTTTTGCCGCCGTTTCATTGCAAAGGGTCGGAAATTTGGTATAATGAGCTTATGAATCACGATGTATCCCTTTCCTGGGACCGCAAACCCAAAGGGGCGCGGAAATAAAGTGAACTATCATGTCTATTTTTGTCAGGGGGTCTGAATCATGCTGGAAAAACCGGAACTGAAAGCCGTAGATGAAGAGATTTACAATGCCATTGAACTGGAAAAGGAACGGCAGCAGAACAATCTGGAAATGATTGCGTCTGAAAACCATACGAGCGTCGCCGTCATGGAGGCCATGGGCAGTGTCATGACGAACAAGTACGCCGAAGGATATCCCGGACACCGCTATTACGGCGGCTGCCAGTTCGTGGATATAGCGGAAAACCTGGCCATCGAGCGGGCCAAAAAGCTGTTCGGCGCGGAACACGCGAACGTGCAGCCCCATTCCGGCGCGCAGGCCAACCTGGCCGTCTACTTCGCCACGCTGAAGCCGGGCGACACCGTGCTGGGCATGGACCTGTCCAACGGCGGCCACCTGACCCACGGCAGCAAAGTGAATGCCTCGGGCACGCTGTATGATTTCCACGGCTACGGACTGAATCCGGAAACGCAGCGCATCGACTACGACGCTGTCGCCAAAATGGCCAAAGAATTGAAACCGAAGATGATCGTCGCCGGCGCCAGCGCCTACCCCCGCATCATCGACTTCGCCAAATTCGCGGAAATCGCCCACGACAACGGCGCCCTGCTCTTCGTGGACATGGCCCACATCGCCGGCCTGGTTGCCGCAGGGTATCATCCGAGCCCTGTGCCCTACGCCGACATCGTGAGCACCACGACCCACAAGACCCTGCGCGGACCCCGCGGCGGCCTGATCCTGTGCCGTGAACAGTTCGGCAAGGCCATCGACAAGGCCGTCTTCCCGGGCATGCAGGGCGGTCCCCTGATGCACGTCATCGCCGCCAAGGCCGTCGCCCTGAAAGAGGCCCTGCAGCCTTCCTTCAAGGAATACGCCCACGGCATCATCGTAAACGCCCAGGCCCTGGCCGACGAGCTGCTCAAAGGCGGCTGCAACCTGGTCACGGGCGGCACGGACAACCACCTGATCCTCATCGATGTCCGCAACAAGGGCATCAACGGCAAGCAGGCGGAAAAACTCCTGGACACGGTCCACATCACGGTCAACAAGAACACCGTCCCCAACGAGACGGAAAGCCCCTTCGTGACGAGCGGCATCCGCCTGGGCACGGCAGCCCTCACGACCCGCGGCATGAAGGAAGACGACATGCGCGTCATCGGCAAGGTCATGGTCGATATCCTGAACCACCCCGACGACGAAAAAGTCACGGCCGACTGCAACGCCCGCATTGCGGAACTGTGCAAAAAGTACCCGCTCTATCCCGGCATGGAATAAGCGGCGCTGCCGTACCGCCGTACGGACGCAAAGCAGATTCAATACGGACACCATCACCTCACGGTTTCCCTCCCCGGAAGGGCCGTGAGGTTTTTTACATTCTTTTTACAGACTTTTTACAGAATATTTACAAAGTGGTATAATTTATATGTAGTTAATTTGGTCCGGCAGAGACGGATTCCGTGCCGTTTTCCCACGAAACGGCAGGGTACATCGGGCCGGATACGTTGATAACGGAGGCGAATCAAATGAAAAAATGGATGGCGGCAGCAAGTGTCCTGCTCACAATCGGCCTGTTGGCCGGTGGCTGCGGTGGCGGCGGCGATAAGAAGGCGGAGGCGCCTGCGGCCGGAAACGGCATGAAGATCGTCGAGGTAAAGGGTGAAAAAGAGGCGGACCTGATTCCGCAGGCCAAGAAGGAAGGCAAGGTCCGGGTCTACTCCATCACCAGCCGCATCAGCAAGGCCGGCGCGGCCTTTGAAAAGAAGTACGGCATCAAGGTCGAAGCCACCGACATGAAGGACTTCGAGCTGATCGACAAAATCACGACGGAAGTCAAGGCCAAGGCTGAGGGTGCGGACTTCGTCATTGCGCAGGACAGCGGCCGTGTTTATGGCGAACTGCTTTCCACGGGCTACCTGCAGAACTATGTGCCGGCCGACCTGGAAGACCAGATTCCGGCAGAGAACCGCAAGCCCCTGGTGTTCCTGTATATGAACAAAGTCCTCATGTATAACAACGAAAACGGCAAACCGGCGCCGATCAAGAACCTGTGGGAGCTGACGGATCCGAAGAACAAGGGTAAGTTCTTCTTCAAGAGCCCTCTGCAGGAAGGCATTAACGCCAACTTCCTGACCATGCTGACCAAACCGGAAAACGCTGACAAACTGGCCAAGGCCTATAAGGACCTGTATGGCAAGGACCTGAAACTGACCACGAAGAACGCCGGTTACGAATGGATCAAGATGGCCTTCCAGAACGGCCTCGTCATGGGCTCCAGCGATACGAAGATGACCGAATCCATCGGCGTCAAGGGACAGAACATCAACAGCATCGGCCTCTTGAACTATTCCAAGATCCGTTATGCCGCGAAGAAGAACCTGGCACTGGGCGTGGCGGACACGGTGACGCCGTTCGCCGGCTTCTACTATCCGGAATACGTGCTGCTGGTGAAAGATGCCAAGCATCCGGCGGCCGCCAAACTGTTCATCCGCTTCCTCATGACGGAAGAAGGGTATAAGTACTGGCAGAGCGACATGGGCTCCTATTCCGGCAACAAGACGCTGAAGGGCGCCAAGGGCGACAAGGCGCTGAGCGAATGGGCCAAGGTACTGGTCGGCGACGACCCGCAGTTCATCTTCGAGCATCGCGCCGAAGTGGAAGAATTCATCAGCAAGCTGATCTGACCTGCGGCGGACGGACCGTCCTGTCGTAACTGTATATTAAGGGCACCGGTGCCGGGAACGACGCCGGTGCCTTTTCAGGAGGAATCAAGTATGGGCTTTCGAAGCCGGTTGCGCAGTTTCTGCAACAAACCACATAACATCATCCTGGTCGTCTTGTTCGTGGCCCTGATGCTCCTCACGTTCCTGCCCCTGCTCTCCATCGTCGCCGACACCTTCACGGTGCATTCCAGCGAAGTGATGCGCATCCGGGGCAGCCATGTGGGAAGCTTCACCTTATACCACTGGACGAAGGTGCTGCTGGACGGGGATACGAGCGTCAGCATCTTCTACCGTCCCCTGTTCAACACCATCTGCATTTCCTTTGCCACCTGCGCCATCGCCATTTCCCTGGGCGGCATCATGGCCTGGCTCATTACGCGGACCAATATCCGGTTCAAGAACGTATTATCGGCCTTATTCGTGGTCCCGTACATTATGCCGTCCTGGACGCTGGCTCTGGCCTGGGTCAACTTTTTCCATAACCCCCTGGTCGGCGGTGTGCCCGGCCTGTTCACGGTTGTGACGGGACTGACGACGCCGGACTGGTTCGCCTACGGGTTCCTGCCCATCTCCATCGTGCAGGGCCTGCATTACGCTCCCTTTGCCTATATTCTGATAGGCGGCATCTTAAAGAACATGGACGCCAACCTGGAAGAGGCGGCACAGCTGCTGTACGCGTCGCGTATGCAGATTATCCGCCGCATCACCCTGCCGATGGTCAAACCGGCCATCCTGTCCACGTTCCTGCTCGCTTTCTCCAGCTCCATGAGTGCCTTCGCCGTCCCGGCCTTCCTCGGTACGCCCGTACGCTACCAGGTCCTGACGACGCAGATGTACCGTACGCTGCAGGGCATGAACCCTGGCTACGGCTACCTGATGGCCCTCATCCTGATTTTGATCGGCGTCTCCATCATGCTGTTGAACCAGCGCGTCCTGGACAGCCGGAAGTCCTACACGACCATTACGGGCAAAAGCTCCAACGTGTCCCTCTTCAACCTGCGGGGCCTGCGGAACCCCCTGTCCTACGCCATGGGTTTCCTGCTGCTGTGCATCACCGTGGTGCCGCTGATCACCTTTGCCGTCGAATCCTTCATCGTGGAACCGGGCAACTACTCCCTGAGTAACTTCAGCACCGTGTTCTGGACCGGTGAAGGGTCGGTCGACATCGCCAACGGCGAACCCGGCATTTTGCGGAACGCCAGCATCCTCCACGGACTGGTCAACAGCTTCGTGCTGTCCGTCTGCTGCGCCTTCATCGCGGGCACGGTCGGTATCCTGGCAGGCTACGCCATCGTCCACCGCAAAGGACATTGGCTGAGCAACGCCGTAAGCCATCTTACCTTTTTCCCGTACCTGCTGCCGAGCATGGCCATGGGCGCCATCTACCTGTCCTTCTTCTCCACGCCGCACGGCCCGGTGCCGGCACTGTACGGCACCTTCGCCATCCTGGTGCTGATTGGTTCGGTCAAATACCTGCCCTTCGCATCGAAATCCGCCGTCAACGCCATGCTGCAGCTGGGCGGCCAGATTGAGGAAGCGGGCATCATGATGGGCATCGGCTGGTGGAAGCGCATGGTGCGCATCATCATCCCCATTCAGAAGACGAGTTTCCTGTCCGGCTACCTGCTGCCGTTCATTTCCTGCATGCGCGAACTGTCGCTGTTCATCCTGCTGATTACGCCGTCCACGGCCGTCCTGACGACCATGCTGTTCCAGTACAACGAAAAAGGCTGGAACCAGTATGCCAACGCCATCAACCTGCTGATCGTCGGCGTCGTGCTGCTGTCCAACTTCATCATCAACAAGCTGACCGGCGCCTCCATCGACAAGGGTATCGGCTGACAGCGGCGGAACCGTGAGATGTAGCGGCGGATACCGGCCGGAAACGGATCGGACTTCCGCAAACGATAGAAATTAGGAAGGTGCAAAAATGCCTGAAATCATTTTGAAAGATGTCACGAAGATGTACGGGAAGACGGCAGCTGTAGATCATCTCAGCATGGTCATTCCCGATCATTCCTTCATTACGCTGCTGGGCCCCTCCGGCTGCGGTAAAACGACGACCCTGCGCATGATTGCCGGTCTGGAGACACCGACGTACGGCGAAATCTCCATCGGCGGCAAGGTGGTCTTTTCCGCAGAAAAAGGCATCGACATCCCGCCGGAAAAGCGCGGCGTCGGGTTCCTGTTCCAGAACTACGCCCTGTGGCCCCATATGACGGTATACCAGAACATCACCTTCGGCCTGGAGAACCTGCACTGGCCCAAGGACAAGATGGAAGCCCGCGCGCGGGAACTGATGGCGATGCTGCGGATTTCCGAGTACCGCGACCGCTATCCGTCGGAACTGTCGGGCGGCCAGCAGCAGCGCGTGGCCATTGCCAGGACCCTGTCCACGGGCCCGTCGACCCTGTTCATGGACGAACCCCTGTCTAACCTGGACGCCAAGCTCCGCATGGAGATGCGGGCGGAACTGAAACGGCTCCACATGGAGACCGGCGCCACCTTCATCTACGTAACCCACGACCAGCTGGAAGCCATGACGCTGGCCACGCGGATCTGCCTCATCAAGGAAGGCATCCTGCAGCAGTACGACGCGCCCCTGACGGTCTACAACGAACCGGTCAACATGTTCACGGCAGACTTCATCGGCAGCCCGAGCATCAACCTGGTGCCGGCCCGCGCCGGCCAGACAGTGGACGGCGGCGACCAGCTGGACTTCGGCGGCGAGCCGGTCCGCTTCGTGGAAGCGAAGCGGTATACGGATGCCCCCGTGACAGACGGAAAGGAATACGTCGTCGGCATCCGGCCGGAAAACATCGTCATCCGTCCTGAAGGCCGCTTCAGCGGCAAGGTGTACTCCACCCTGCCCTCCGGTATGGAAACCGTCGTCAAACTGCATCTGCACGACCAGCCCCTGACCTCCGTCATTTTCGGCAGCGTCGATTTCCGGGTCAACGAAGAAGTCCGGTTCGATATCCGGACGGACAAGAACCTGCTCTTCGACAAGGAAAGCGGCGCCACGGTGCGCATGGGCGCTATCAAAGCTTAACAAGGCATACTAAAAGGGCCATATCCTGACGGATATGGCCCTTGCTGTTTCTTTATATGGCGGAGAGGGTGGGATTCGAACCCACGGAAGCTTTGACACCTCGCTAGTTTTCAAGACTAGAGCCTTAAACCGCTCGGCCACCTCTCCAGGCTATGACATTATACCACGTTTGCAGCCCGACGGCACCTTATTTGCCGAGTTCGCCGTTGACCGCGTCCAGAATATCCTGCTCCAGGCTTTCGCCCAGGTCGCGGCAGGCACGCAGCCGCACTTCGCACTGGTACACGAAGTCCTTGTCCCGGACCGGTTTCAGGTTGGCCGTGACGTTGTAGGCGGCAATGCGCAGGCAGGCGCGGGCCAGGATGGCCGAGGCGGCGCCGTCTGTCACCAGCATACGGCTGCCTTTGCCGACCACTTTTTCCGCCAGGCGCAGAATGTCGATGCACGTTTCGGACAGGTGCAGGGAGGCCAGGACGGCGATTTTGCTCGCCCGCTCGATTTCGGCCTGCCGCTTCTCCCGTTCCTCCGGCGTGCTTTTCGGCATTTTGTAGGCGTTCAGGATGAGGCCGAACATATCGGCGTCCTCCTGGGCCATTGCCAGCATTTCGTGCTGCAGCGCTTCCGACGAGGCAATGACGGATTGCATTTCGTCTTCCACGTCGGCGTAGCTTTTCTTGCCGACCGTCAGGTGGGCGGCCATACCGGCCAGCGCGCCGGCCATGGCCCCCGCGAAGGCGGCGGCACTGCCGCCGCCCGGCGACGGTTTGGACGAATTCAAATCATATACGAAGTTGCGGAATTGCTGGTCCGCGAATTTCTCGGTCATACGGTATTCCCCTTAAAATCAGAATCTCAGGCGGCCGTCCCCTTTGTAGTCGACGGTCTTGGCATAACGCAGGAAGAACTTGAAGAAGTCCTGGGCAGGGCCCTTGTTGCCGGCGTTTGCCAGATAGCTCAGGTTGTACCCGTCGGCGCCTTCGACCATACGGGAACTTACAGCGACCACGTAGGTGGCGTCGTTCTGCAGCTTCTGGCCGTTCTCCAGCTCAATCGAAGCGATGCGGGAACCTTCCGGATTGTTGATGCGGGCCGTCACATGGAGGCCGGAGAAGCGGATCAGGCCCGTACCCGGATTGAGGCCGTGCTCGATGATGGCGCGGATCTGGGAGCCCGTCAGCTGGCCCGTGACGATGCTGTCCTTGTAGGGCATGACGGAAGTGATGGTACCTTCGTTGATGTCACCGGCCGGGATGCTGTACCGGAAGGAGCTGCCCGGATACAGGACGATGTCGCAGTTATAGGCTTTGCGGACCATGTCCGTAAAGTATTCGCCCAGCGTGGACTGGCCGCCGGGGTAGTTCGTCAGCGCCGTCAGGTTGTCCGCCAGTTTGGCGCCCTTGGATGCGGGCTGCGGAGCTTCGTTGACGGATCCGTTGACGTTCTGGTAGATGCTGGTCTTGGATTTCTTGTCCTTCTTCTGGGTCGGCACATAGGACGGCGGCAGATTGCCCAGGCGCGTGCCCGTGCCGCTCATAAGACGGTTATAGGTCTTTTCGAGCTGTTTGTTCTCTTCGTAGGACAGGGCCATGACATCGACCGTCTTGGCCACGCCGACGAGGACCTTCTTGTCCACGCGGTTGTACAGGAAATGGATCTGGGCCAGCTGCGTGCCGAAGGGAGCTGCAGCCACGACCGGAATGTTCTTGTAGGTGCCGCGCACTTCTTTGCCCGTACCGGCCAGGAAGACGGCGTCGACGCCGGTCACCTGGTCCAGCAGGGACGTGATTTCACCGGTGATCTTCTTGTCGCCGATGCCTTCGCCCTTGAGGCTGGTCAGCAGGACGACGATCTTGGCACCGTTGTTGCGCAGTTCATTGACGCACTGCTGTGCCACCTTGGCTGCCGGAACCACGTTGTAGCCGCGGGCCTTGGCAGGTTCCACCACATCCTGGCCTGCGAGGCCGATGACGCCGATTTCGGCGCCGGCGCGGTTGAACAGCAGATACGGTTTATACGGCGACGCCGTGTTGCCATTGGCGTCGACGATGTTGGCAGCCAGGTACGCGAAATACGACGTGGCGGCCTGGTTCGCGATGTTGTACGCCTGGTACTGGAAATCCTTCGCACCGGGTACGGTAGCGGAAATGTGCATGGCGTTGAGCATCATGATGGTGGGATCGCCCATGCGTTTGTCGTTTTCCTCGGTGCCGGCCATGTTGTTGCCACCGCCGAAGAAGGCCGTGCCATAGGGATTCTGTTTGGTCAGTGTCTCCGTCGTGCCGGCCAGGCGCAGGGCACCCGGTTCCGCCGTACCGCCCGTGATGTGGCCCTGGAAATCGTTGACCCCGTACAGGTCGATTTCACACAAGGGCTTGATGGGCATGACATTGCGGGCCAGGGCGGTGCCGCTCAGGACCAGCAGTGTCAGCAGCAGAAAAAGTATCTTTTTCATGTTCGCATCTCCTCTTTCTTGATTTCCTCCTGTTCCGCCAGGGCGGCCAGGTAACGGCGTACCTGCACCACGGCGGCGTATCCGTCCAGCGGTACCGGCGGCACCTGCAGTCCCAGGGGGATGAGGCGGCGCAGGCCTTTGGGCGGGTGGATTTTCCAATACAGGCGGCGTGCCTCTTCCGTGGAATGGGCTTCCCCGATTTCATGGATGGGTACGCTCGGGAACAATTCCTTGACAAGACTGCATACGGGTCCGCTGTTCGTGCCGTTGCCGATGACGATGCCGGCCAGGACACGGTGCAGGCTCCAGACATTGCCCGAAACCAGGCGTTCTTCCAGGAATTCCGGTATGCTGTTCCGGAGGGACCCCGTCCGCACCACCTTCTGGCTGCGCAGGGCGCCGTCCTCCCGGACGATTGCCAGGCCGGTCTTGTCGCGGCCCGGATCGATGCCCAGATAGTACCGGGCGTTCGGTTGGATTGGTTTCATCATGTCCTCCGGCTCACCAGCGGCGCATGGATTCGTCCGCCGCAGCGACCTTTTCCACTTCCAGGCGGATCTGCACGGGCCCGGCCGTCATGATGTCGCCATCCGCATAGGCCGTCAACATGACCTGGCCTCCCATGCGGCGCATCTTCTCCTGCACATCGACCACCGTCATGGCGCTGATGTTGCCCACCTTCCCGGTCATGGGATCGGGCAGGACACCGGCTTCGACAGACAGGCGGTTGACTTCCTGCAGGTAATTCATCATGACTTCTTCCGGCGATACGGACTGGTCCGCCATGTTGAGGACCTTCTGATAAATCAGCTGATTGTCATGGTATACGAGTTTATTGGGAATGACTTCGAACTGGCAGACCACAGGCTGTCCCACGACCGTATTGGCTATGGAACGGACGCGTACCAGAACCTGGCCGTGTTCCTTCTGGAGCTGCTGTTCAAGGGCTTCATATTCCGTCTTGGGAACCCACACCACTTCGACCTTTTCCTTCGGGTCGACACCGATGCGGCTCAGGGCCGTATTGTTGGCCGATTCCAGGAGCCATTTCATCTGGTTGGCGCTTTCCTCTGCCGAACGGCCGCCTTCGAGGACGCCGTTGAAGACGACTTCGCCGCTGCGGTAGACCAGCTGGCCTTCGCGCATGTGGAGCAGGCCTTCGTTCAGGAGTTTCGTGCGCTCCTGCAGTTTCGTGATTTCTTCATTCAGGCTGTCACGGGCTGCCTGGAGACCTTTGACCTCGCTTTGGGCCGCCACCAGTTCGCCCTGGGTCGTTTCATACTGGATACGGGCCGCTTCCAGGTCGTTCTGGGCCGCCCGCAGGCTTTCTTCCGATTTCAGGCGCGCCGCGTCGGCTTCCTTGATCTTTTTGTCGAGAGCGGCGATTTCCTCGTTCTTGCTCTTCAGGGTATTCTGCAGGGATTCGTACTCCTTCAGGGCCGTTTCCCTTCCCGCCTGGAGCGTACGGATCTCGTTCTGCAGCTTTTCCATACCGAACAGGGCCGTGCGGGCACTGTTCGAGGAAACAGCCAGGATGAGCACGGAACAGAGGGAAATGAGTACACCCGACAAAACCGTCAGGAGGACCGACGTATCGTGCGGACGGAGACTGAAGATGGTCAGGCGCTTCTTCCCGATCTTGCTGCCCAGCTTGTCGGCAATGTAGGCAATGGCGCCGCCCATGATGGCCAAAAGGATCATCAGACGGATTCCGAAAAGCATGGCACAGCCTCCTTTCTCACAGGGTAACCACCCGGGCAGCCGCTTCCGGCCGCTTCCGGGCGTAATATTTCAGGGTTCGACGGCCGGTCAGTAATTGGCGCGTTTCAGGAGCCACAGGCCGGCGATGAGGCAGACGATATTCGATGACATAGCCGCCAGGGGTGCCGGAATGATACCGCCTTTGCCCAGACCCGTCGTAAAGGCCATGATGCCGTAGTAGACGAAAATGACGATGACGCTCATGCCCAGGCCGATGGACGAGCCGCTGCGCTGCCGCTGGGTGCCCAGGGGAGCGCCGAGAAGCGCGAAGACGAAGCTTGCCAGGGGAATGGCGAAGCGCATGTAGATTTCCGTCCAGTAATAGGACGTCGGCTGTTTCTGCCGTTCGAGCACGGCGATATAGCCCTTCAATTCGCCCAGCGTCATTTCGTCGGCATCTTTCTGTTCCCAGCTGACTTCGCGGGGCTTGGTGTTCAAGGGAATGACCTGGTTGGTGAAGGTAGCTTTGCTCGTCACGCCTTCCTTGTCATCGAGGCTGTAGACGGTGCCCTGGTCCATGACCCACTTGTCCCCTTCCCAGGTGGCCTTGTCGGCCGTCTGGACGCGGACGAGCTTGTTGTTCTGGAATTCTTCGATGGTCACCTTGTCCATGATGCCCGTCGATTCATTGAAGGAGCGGGCGTAGGTGATCCGCTGCGTGGATCCCTTCAGGGTCTTGATGACCACGTGTTCCTGCGTACGCGGTTTCGTGTTGCCGCGGATCTCCTGCTGCAGGATGCGCTTCTGCTCCGCGTTGCAGGGAGGCACCACCTTTTCCGCCCAGATGACGGAAAACATGCTGACGATGAAGGCCAGCACGAGGACCGGTGCCACGATGCGGTAGTAGCTGACGCCGCCCGATTTCATGGCTACGATTTCGCTGCTGCTGGACAGCTTGCCGAACGCCATCAGCGTGGCAAGCAGCATGGACATGGGGAAGGTGTAGTTGATGACCTGCGGCATGCTGTACAGGAACATGCGTCCGACCGCCGACAGGGGCGCGTTGTACGTGGTGATGTACTGGACGATCTTGAACAGCATGCTGCTGGCGATGAATATGCTGGAGAAGGAAGCAATGCCGAAAATGAACGGATAAAGCAGCTCTTTCAGCACATATTTATCCAATAAACGAATATGCATCGGTTTCCTCCTACATCTTGAAGTTTTCGCCAAGGTAATACTTTTTGGCGATGGGGTCGTTGGCGATGGCATCGCTCGTACCGTGGATCAGCACTTTGCCGCTGGCCAGGATATAGGCCTTGTCGACAATGCTCAGGGTTTCGCGCACATTGTGGTCCGTGATCAGGATGCCGATGCCGCGCTGCGCCAGATGGGCGACCATGCCCTGGATATCCGCCACAGCCAGGGGGTCGATGCCGGCGAAAGGTTCGTCCAACAGGATGAAGGAAGGATCCGTCGCCAGGGCGCGGGCGATTTCCACGCGGCGCCGTTCGCCGCCGGACAGGGCCGTGCCTTTGCTCTGCCGGATATGGTCGATATGGAACTCCTCGATGAGGCGGTTCATCTTCGCCACCTGCTCCTCATGGGTCAGGTTCGTCGTTTCCAGGATGGCCAGCAGGTTTTCCTCCACGGTCATCTTCCGGAAGATGGACGCTTCCTGCGGCAGGTAGCCGATGCCTTTGCGGGCCCGCTCGCTCATGGTGTACTGGCTGATGTCCTCGCCGTCCAGCAGCACCTGGCCGCTGTTCGGCTTGGCAATACCGACGACCATGTAGAACGTCGTCGTCTTGCCGGCACCGTTCGGTCCCAGCAGGCCGACGATCTGCCCTTGTTCAACCGTAAGACTCACGTCGTCCACGACCCGGCGGCCGCCGTAAATCTTGACGAGGTTTTTCGTTTCGATAATCACGCTCTAATCTCCTCCGCCGCTTCCAGCTGCGTCTTGATGTTCGGGCTCGGATTCAGGTCATGGGCGTCATGCGCCATCGCGTTGGCACCGGCGCTGAAAGCCACATTGTTGACCGGGTTGCTGCCCTGGGAATAGTAGACGATCCTCACATTGCCCTGGGCCGTCGTATGGGAATCAGGGCTGTTCGTATTGGTGATCTTCAGGCGGTTGCCCGTCACGGTGTTGCCGTTCTGGGTGGCCTTGGCGTTGCCGATCAGCTCCACATAGCCCTGGCCGTCGGAATTGTAGACCGCCGTGTCACCGGAACCGGTCATGTTCTGCGGTACGTTCGCCAGGTTTACGCCGCCCGTGGCGTTCGCCACCTTGCTGTTCATGTCATAGGTGATCTTTCCGGCTGTCAGCCAGCTGCCGTCGGTGGAATCGAGGCGGGCCGAGCCGCCGATGGTCTCGGCGTACTTCGAGTCGTCATGGTAATCCACGCGGGGTGCCGTCAGCGTCTTGTCGCCTTTGGTCAGGCGGGCATTGCCCACGGCGGAAATGTATTTGTCGTTGTAGATGATGAGTTCGGAACTGCGCAGGTGCTGGTCTTCCCGGTTCGCCACCACGCCGCCGAAGAGATGGCCGCTCTTGTTTTTGCTGTTGAAGGTGGCGCCGCCCTGGGCGACCGCCGTGCCCTTGTCATCGCGGATGGTCGTGACACCCGTCGTCTTGCCGTCGCCCGACGACATATCGTATTCGATAACGCTGGCGTCGACGCTGTAAGTCCCGCCCGCGGCATAACCCGCGTTATGCAGGCGGAAAGGCAGTACGACGGCTGCAGCCGCCAGAACCACGGCCAGTGCCGGTTTTACGAATCTATTCTTCCGCATAATGTCCTCCTCGCTCCACATGGGCCTTATCCGACAATTTGAAATGCTTCAGCTTGCTCGTCGTTTCCAGTTTGCCGCCGGTGGCGAGCATGTCATCTTTCACGATGCGGATGTCGCCTTCCGCCGTCAGCACGTCGCCTTTCTGTTTCCAGGCCACCTTCTTGGCCCGCAAAAAGCCGCCGTTCTTCAACCGGGCGATGACGCCCTCTTCCAGGGCGAAATCATTGTTCTTGATCTGGATGGTCCCGGCCGGCGCCTTGACGCTCAGCTCGTCGCCATCCTTCAGGTAGACCACGCCGTCCAGGTCCTTGGCCTTGATGAGGCTGTCGCTGACCTGCGTCGCTTCGGCCACTTTGAGGCGCCAGAGAAGCTTGCCGCCCTCCTTGCGCTCCAGGACCGTATTGTGCACGGTGGCCCGGACGCCCGAACTACCCTTTGTTTTATCCGTCGGTTTCGGTACCGCAGCGCCCAGGAAGAGCCAGGCAAAAAGGCCGGCCAGCACGAGGACGCCGGCCACGATGGCCAGGATCAGGTTTTTATGCTCCTTCAGGTTCATGGCTTCTGTTCCTTTCTGTCCTTCCCTTTGTCGTGCCGGTTATGGGCGTGATGCTCTCCCTTGCCGGTAGCGGCCTGTTGTTTGCGGCGCTCCATGGCCTCCTCGTAAGGAGTGTTCCAGCGGTGCTGGAACCAGAGCCAGTTCTCGGGGTATTCCCGGATGATTTCCTCGACGGCTTCCGTCATCTTCCGCGTCAGGCGTTCGTCATCCTCTTCCGGATGGCCCGTGTCCTCGTAATAGAAGGGTTCCTTGACGAAGACCTGGTGGCCGTATCCGTCGGGTTTGCGGACGATGAAGATGGAGATGCACGGCGCCTTGAACTTTTTGGCGAAATAGGCCGGGCCCGTGGGGGTCGAAGCCATTTTGCCGAGGAAGGGGACGAAGATGCCGTCCCAGCCGCCGTCCTGGTCCGCAATGAGGCCCAGCATGCGGCCTTTGCGCATGGCCCGGACGCAGCCGAAAATCTCGCTCGTGCCGCGCGCGAAGATTTCCTGGCCCGCGCCGCGGCGCAGTTCATTCATGAAATCGGAATAGACACGGTTCGGCTGCGGTTTTTCCACGGCGCTCAACGGAAATCCGTTCAACGCCAGGGCCGCCCCCAGCCATTCCCAGTTGTCCATATGGCAGGCCAGCATGACCACGCCCTTTTTCTGGTTCAGGGCTTCCCAGAGGATTTCCGGGTGGTCGAAGGTCACGAGGCCGCGGATGTTGTCTTTATTCAGAGCCGGCATATAGAGCATTTCCAACACCGTGACGCCCAGATTGACGAACAGTTTCTTAATCGTATCGTGCGCCCGGACTTCGTCGTAGCCCAGCCGTTCCCGGATGGTCTCTTCGGCGCGCACGCGCTGTTTCTTGGCGATGTGCCAGTACAGGTGTCCCAGCCCCCGACCGACATGCACAAGCAGCTTATAGGGGGTGTGGGAACAGATAAAGCTCAGCGTTTTCAGGACCGTATAAAGCATTATTGTCTGTCTCCCTGTCCCATTTTCACATATTCCTGCACAATGGTGTCCCATTGTCCTTTTGCTTTCCAGAGGAATTCCAGAAACTCCCTGGCAGCGCCGTCCCCGCCCTTATGGGAGGACACGAACCGGCACCGCTCCCGGACTTCCGGCACGGCGTCGGCCGGGCACGCAGCCAGACCGGCCCGCGTCAGGGCCGGCAGGTCATTGAGGTCGTCGCCCAGAAAAGCGATTTCCCGGAGCTCCAGGTGATGCCGCCGGGCCAGGGCCGCCAGGGCCTCCGCCTTGTCCTGCACACCGGTCAGCACATCGTTGTCCACGCCGACTTCCTTGGCGCGGATATGGATGATGCGGCTTTCCCGCCCGGTGACGATGGCGATCTTCAGTCCGTGCCGCACCGACGTGCTGATGCCCAGCCCGTCCCGGCAGTTGAACCGTTTGAAACATTCCCCGTCGCTGCCGATGTTGATGCTGCCGTCCGTCAGGGTTCCGTCCACATCCATAGCGACCAGGCGGATGCCCGCCGCCAGCTTCTGCAGCGCTTCCGGGTTCATTTCCATTTTCGTCATTGCGTACACGCTCCCAGCCAGAATTCCAAAATTCGGGATTAAAGTATATTATACCACACCTTGGCGTACCAAGTCGGTCATATGCAGCAAACCGATGATATGTTTTTCGGCGTCCACGACCGGCAGTACCGTGATGGGTTTCGGCTTGTGGCTCTCCATGACATGCAGGGCCTCGGCCGCCAGTTTTTCCTTCGTGATGAACTTCGGGTCCTTCGTCATCAGCTCCGTCACGGGCCGGTTCAGGAACCCGATGCCTTTCGACAGGCCGCGGCGGATGTCGCCATCGGTCAGAAGGCCGATCATGTGGTCCTCGTCATCCACGACGGACACGGCGCCCAGGCCTTTGTCCGTAATGACGAAGAGGGCCTCCGTCACGGTGTTCGTTCCCTTGACCACGGGGTTCTCGTCGCCCGTGTGCATGATGTCCCCCACCGTAAGGAGCAGCCTGCGTCCCAGGCTGCCGCCCGGATGAAAGACCGCAAACTGTTTCGACGTGAAATGATGCTTGCCCATGAGGGCCATCGCCAGGGCATCGCCGAAAGCGAGGGCCGCCGTCGTGCTCGAAGTCGGGGCCAGCCCCAGGGGGCAGGCTTCCCGTTCCACGCCGACGTTGAGGACGACATCGCTGTTCTTGGCCAGCGTCGATTCCGGATTGCCGACCATGGCGATCAGCTTCGCGCCGATGCGGCGCAGGGACGGCAGGATGTTCAGCACTTCCCCCGTTTCGCCGCTGTTGGACAGGGCGATGACCACGTCGTCGCTCGTCACCATGCCCAGGTCGCCGTGAATGCCTTCGGCCGGGTGCAGGTAAAACGACGGCGTGCCCGTGCTGGCCAGGGTCGCCGAAATCTTATGGGCGATGATGCCCGATTTGCCCATGCCGGTCATGACGACACGGCCCGGGCACTCCATAATCATTTTCACCGCCGCGTCGAAATGGCCGTCGACGCGGGGAATCAGATTCAGAATCGCGTCCGCCTCCATGCGGAGCACTTTCTGTGCATCTGTTTCCATTGCATTCATTGCCATGCTTCCTCCTAATTGCCGGGACGCTCCGTCCCTTCATTCAGCCACGGACGATCTTGTCGATGGCGAGGACCTGCTTCAGAAGCCCCTCCAGCTGGTCCAGGCGGACCATGTTCGGGCCGTCGGACAACGCCTTGGACGGGTCATCGTGCACTTCCAGGAAGAGGGCGTCGATGCCGACAGCCGCCGCGGCCCGCGCCATATGGGGCACGTACTGGCTCTGGCCGCCGCTCGTCTTGCCCTGTCCGCCGGGAATCTGCACGCTGTGCGTGGCGTCCATGACGACGGGATAGCCCAGTTCGCGCATGATCGCCAGGCCGCGCATATCCGTGACCAGCGTGTTGTAACCGAAGCTGGAGCCGCGCTCCGTCAGCAGGATGTTGTGGTTGCCCGCCGCTTCGATCTTGCCGATGACGTTCTTCATATCCCAGGGAGCCAGGAACTGGCCCTTCTTCACATTGACGCAGCGGCCTGTCTTGGCGGCCGCATAGACCAGGTCGGTCTGGCGGCACAGGAAGGCCGGAATCTGGATGACATCCAGCACTTCGGCAGCCTTCTCCACCTGCCAGGTCTCGTGCACGTCGCTGACGACGGGCACGCCTAATTCCTTCTTGATGGCGGCCAGCTGTTTCAGGCCTTCTTCCAGGCCGGGGCCGCGGAAGGAATCGTAGCTGGAGCGGTTCGCCTTGTCGAAGCTCGCCTTGAAGATATAGGGAATGCCGAGCTTGTCGCAGATGCGCTTCGCCTCCCGGCCGATGGCCAGGCTGTGTTCGTATCCTTCGAGGACGCACGGTCCTGCCAGGAGCACCAGGGGATGTCCCTGGCCGATTTCATAGGAACCTGCTTGTACGGTATGCATCATTTGCCTCCCAGTAATTTGTTGACGGCGTCCAGGTCCGCCTGCGTGTCGACGCCGACGCCCTTGAAGTCGCTTTCCAGGACTTTGATCCGGTAGCCGTTTTCCAGGACGCGCAGCTGTTCCAGGCTTTCCACCTGTTCCAGCGGGGTCGGCGCCATGGCGGCGTATTCCAGGACAAAATCGCGGGTGTAGGCATAGATGCCCACGTGTTTATAGACTTTGAAAAATTCGTTCTTGTGGCGCGGATAGGGCATCAGGCTGCGCGAAAAGTAGAGGGCGTAGCCGTCCTTGTCCGTCACGACCTTGACGGCCGACGGGTCGTCGTATTCGCTTTCGTCCATGCGCACCTTCATGGTGGCCATCTTGAGGTCCGGCTCTTTTTCGAAGGCTTCGGCCAGGCGGTCGATGATTTCCGGCGGAATCATGGGTTCGTCGCCCTGGACGTTGATGATGACGTCCGCGTCGGGATATTTGCCGGCCACTTCGGCCAGGCGGCTCGTGCCGTTCGGATGGTCTTCGCGGGTCATGACGGCCTTGCCGCCGAACCCGGTGACGGCGTCGTAGACGCGCTGGTCATCGACGGCGACCAGGACTTCGGCCGGTTTTTTCGCCTTTTTGGCCTGCTCATAAACGTGCTGGATCATGGGTTTCCCCGCAATCAGCTTCAGCGGCTTGCCCGGCAGGCGGGTCGACGCATAGCGCGCGGGAATCACACAAAGGACTTTCATGGGACATGTCTCCTTCCGAAGTTTCCCGGACGGCCCAGAGTCTCTGCGCGGTCCGGTCAGGCGTTCACTTTTTGTTTTTGCGGTGTTTCTTTTTAAGGGAATCCTTCACGGCGTGGCTGATGCCGTTTTCAAAGACATCTTCGCCTTTCGTGACCTTGATGTCCATGTTCAGGACATACAGGGGGATGTCGCGGTTGAAATAGATGAATTCCGTGGGAATCTTGACGGCGTCTTTGCCGGTCGTGATCATGGCGTCGGCGTGGAGTTCCTCCGCGCGCTCGCCGATGTACTGCATTTCCAGCATGCCGTAATCGTGATGGTCAGGGTAGCGCACGGCTTCGAGGATTTCCAGGCCGCTGCCGGAAATGTTCTGTTCGAAGGACGACGGGTTGCCGATGGCCGAGAAGATCATGACCTTCTTGCCCTGCAGTTCCTTCAGGTCGATGGCGTTGACCTGGATGCCCTTATACCAGTCCGCGATTTCGACGAAGTTCATGGCGTGGTGGATGCTTTCCACGATGGGGGCGCGTTTGTTGAAGCGGCGCACGTTTTCCACCAGGGTCGTGCGGGTCAGCTGCGAGCTCTGGTCGCACTTGGTGAAGAGGAACATGTCGGCGCGGTCCAGGTGGCTCAACGGTTCGCGCAGGATGCCGCGCGGCAGCAGGCAGCCGTTGCCGAAGAGGTTCAGCGTGTCGACGAGGACGATGTCCAGGTCGCGGGCCAGCTGCCAGTGCTGGTAGCCGTCGTCCATGATGATGACTTCGGCGTCCAGTTTCTTGACGGCGTAGCTGCCCGTCACGTAGCGGCTCTTGCCGATGACGACGGGGATACCCGGCATGGTCTTGGCCATCAGGTAGGCTTCGTCGCCTGCCTCGTACGAGGTCATATAGATCTTTTTCCCGTCGGATACGACACCCAGCGGTTTATCCCAGTGGGACCGGTAGCCGCGGTTCAGGATGACGACGCGGTAGCCCATCTTCTGGATCATCTGGGCGACGCGCTGCGTCGTCGGGGTCTTGCCCGTGCCGCCGACAGTGATGTTGCCGATGGAGATGACGCAGCAGTCCAGCCGTTTCGTCGGCAGGAAATGGTGCTGGTACATCCACAAGCTGGCCCGGGCACCGAAGCCGTAGAGCCAGGACAGGGCCCGCAGGAAGCCCAGGAGCAGGAATGCGTACCAGGGCCGTTCCGGCGAATGGGCCAGATGGAAAATATACTGGATGATGGCGCCGCCGTGTTTCAGGCCGCCGCCACCGGCATCGTTGAAGTTACGCGTATTAATCGGATAAACCTGGGAGAAGGCCTTCGGAACGGAAGCTTCTTCCAGCAGTTCCGTCAGGTAATGCATGGTCTTGATGGCGGCGCCGCGGTTTTCGTGGATGACCTGGATGGAGGCCGCCCCCATCTTCTGCCGCAGCACGTCGTCCCCGGCGATTTCCAGGAACGCTTCGGCCAAGCCCTTCGTGTCCTGGACCATGCGGCAGGCGCCCACCTTGCTCAGCAAGGAATAGGAATCCTTGAAGTTTTCCATGCTCGGCCCGACCAGAATCGGCTTGGCGTGGGCCGCCGGTTCCAGCACGTTGTGGCCGCCGTGGTGCATGAGGCTGCCGCCGATGAAGACGATGTCGCCGACGGCGTAGATGCGGCCCAGTTCCCCGATGGTATCGATGAGGAGCACCGGATAGGACGGCCGTTCGCCCTGCATGTCCTTCATGACGGAACGGTACCCCGTCTCGTATCCGAATTTCGTGTCCAGGCGCCGGATCTCGTCCACGCGGGCCGGTTTGCGCGGTGCGATGATGAGGCGCGCCCGGGGATATTTCTTGCGCAGTTCCGTAAAGGCCGTCAGGACAGCCTCTTCTTCGGAAGGATGGGTGGAACCGGCGACGATGACGGGAAAATCTCCTTCCCGCAGGCCCAGTTCCTTTTTGTAGTTCGCCAGATCCTCCGGCGTCACTTCGGCGTAGGTCTGGTCGAATTTCGTGTTACCCGTGACAAAAATCTTGTTCGGGTCGGCTCCCAGGTGCGTGATGTAGTCCGCGTCGATGCTGGACTGCATGCAGAAGCGGCTCACCGTACGCAGCATGTCGCGCCAGATGCTGAACAGATACCGGTAGTTCTTGACGGATTTTTCGGAAATACGGCCGTTCACCATCATCACGGGGATGTTGCGGTTGCGGATGGCCCGCAAAAAGTTCGGCCACAATTCCGTTTCGACCGGCATGAAGATGCCGGGGTGCACGCGGCGCACCACCGATTCGGCCACCCAGGGCAGATCCAGCGGGAAGTAGATGATGGCATCCGCTTCGGGGATAATCTGCTTGGCCATATTGTAACCACCGACCGTGAAGGCCGAGACAAGGACCTTCCGTTCGGGCATGATCTTCTTGATTTCTTTGACAAGGGGGCTCGTCGCGACGATTTCGCCGACCGACGCGCCGTGAATCCAGATACAATGGTGCCCGATGACGTTCTCGAACTCGGAGCGGCGGACCAGGCCCATGCTCTGGCGGAACCGCGTCCCGAAGCCTTTTTCCCGTACCAGGCGGTATCCGTAATAGGGCAGGATGAAGAACAGGAATACCAGGATGCCCAGGAAGTTATAAAGTATATACATGATGCTGTTTCCTCATTCCTCTTTCTTGCTGCTGTACTGGATCTGATACAAATGGGCGTAGAGCCCGTTCAACTGCATCAACTGGTCGTGCGTGCCATCCTCGATGAGGCGGCCGTGGTCCAGGACGATGATGCGGTCCGCGTTCTTGATGGTCGACAGGCGGTGGGCGATGACGAAGGCCGTACGCCCGATCATCAACCGGTTCAGAGCTTCCTGCACGATGCGCTCGCTTTCCGTGTCGAGAGCCGACGTGGCTTCGTCCAGGATCAGGATGCGGGGGTCCTTCAGGATGGCCCTGGCAATGGCGATACGCTGCCGCTGGCCGCCGGAAATGTTCACGCCCCGGTCACCCAGCATGGTCTGGTAACCCTGGGGCAGTTTCAGGATGAAGTCATGGGCATTGGCCGCCTTGGCCGCCGCCACGATTTCCTCTTCCGTGGCATCGAGCCGGCCGTACTTGATGTTATCGTAGACCGAGCCGTTGAAGAGGAGTGTCTCCTGGGGCACGATGCCGACCTGCTCGCGCAGGGAATCCAGGGTGACCGTCGTAATATCGATACCGTCGACGCGGATGACGCCCGAATCCACATTGTAGAAACGGGGCAGCAGGCTCGCGATGGTCGACTTACCCGCGCCAGACGGCCCGACGACGCCGATGACCTGCCCCGGCTGGACGGACAGGCTCAGGTCGTGAATGATCTCTTCGCCGGGATTATAGGAAAAGCTGACATGTTCGAAAGAAACAGCCCCTTTGACAGGCGGCAGGGGTTTCGCACCGGGCATATCCGTGACCTCCTCCGGCAGGTCCAGCACGTTGAACACGCGCTGTGCCGCCGCCAGGGCACGCTGCATATGACCGATGACGCGGGTGATGCGCTTGATGGGGTTCGAAATGTTCACGGCATAGACGAGGAACGCGATGAGCGAGCCCGGCGTCGTTTTGCCGTCCAACACGTTGTGGCCGCCGTACCACAGAATCAGCGTGACGCCCAGGGCCGCGACCAGTTCGATGGTCGGCGTCAGGGTCGCCATATAGCGGGAGTTGCGCATGTTGGCCTTGAAGTTCGCCATGTTTTCATGGTCGAAGCGCAGGATTTCATAGGCTTCGCGCACGAAGGACTTGACGACGCGGGCCGACGAAACCGATTCCTGCAGGACCGACGTGATGTCTGCCGTCGCTTCCTGAATCTGCCCGCCGGAGCGGCGGATTTTGCGGCCGAAGAAGTTCATGAACCACAATACCACGGGGAACGTGCAGAACGTGAAGATCGTCAGACGCCAGTCCAGGTAGACCATGGCGCAGATGGAACCGATGAGGATGAAACCTTCTGTCACCAGCTCGATCGTGTTCTCGATAAGGGCGCCCTGCAGAGCGTTGACGTCGTTCGTAACGTAGCTCATGATGGTGCCCGTCTTGTTCTTGTCGTAGAACGACATGGACAGGCGCTGCAGCTTGCGGAACACCTCGGCGCGGATATCGATGATGATATGCTGCCCCACGTAACTCATGAGATAGTTCTGACCGAAGAAGAAGATGCCGCGGAAAATGAAGATGACCACGATGCTGACGGCAATCATGTTCAGCATGAAGGCATTCTTTTCGGACAGCACCTTATCCACCATGTCGCGGATGATCCAGGGCAGGTACAGGTTGCCCGCCGCTGCGAGGACCGTGCAGATGAGCGCTGCCACCAGCACTTTCGCATAGGGCTTGATGTAGGCTAAAAGTCTTTTATATAGATTCATGGGGTCTCCTTGATATGCATTCCGCCGGGTTCGTCAACGGGCGTTCCCGCCGGTGGTTTTATCCTGGTGTGCCATGCGCAGGACCAGACCGGCCACGCGGCGCAGGGCGCCGGGTTCTCCCAGCCGCTCCCTGGTTTCCGCCAGGTCGCGTTTCAATTGGGCGTATCGTGCCGGTTCCATCAGTTCCAGGCTCACGCGCGCCACCGTTTCCGGCGTGCAGGCGTCCTGGAGCAGTTCCGGCTCGATGAGCCGGTCCGCCACGATGTTCGGCAGGCCGATGTTCGGGATTTCCACGACATGCTGTGCAATCCAGAAGCTGACCGGCGATGCCTTGTACAGGATGACGCAGGGCAGGTCGCAGAGGGCCGCTTCCAGCGTCACCGTGCCGCTCGTGGCGATGGCGAAATCGGCCACGGACATGATGTCGTAATTGTGCCCGTTCGTGATTCGGATGTCCAGGCCTGTCTCCGCAATAGCCTGGCGCAGTTCCGCTTCCGGGATGGTGGAAGCGCGGGGCATGGCGAAATCCAGGTCCGGACGCTGCGCATGGAGGATTTTCGCAGCTCCCAGCATGACCGGCAGGAGCCGCTGAATTTCCATGGGCCGGCTGCCCGGCAGGAGCAGGACGAGCGGATGACCCGGCCGTTTGCCCGCCAATTGTTCCGCCTCTTCGCGCGGCAGGGACGGATGCACCGTGTCCACGAGGGGATGTCCAACAAACTCGATGTCCGCGCCGTATTTTTTATACAGGTCGTATTCGAAGGGGAAGATCGACGCAATCTTGTCGACGACCTTCACGACGCCCGCCGCACGGCTCGGACGCCAGGCCCAGGCAGACGGCGGAATGAAGGACACGACCGGAATATGACGTTCTTTGGCCAGTTTCGCCAGGCGCATGTTGAAACCCGGATAATCGATGGTGAGCAGCACGTCGGGACGGCGTTCCTCCATGAGACGGATGAACGCCTTGCGCAGCCGCAGGATGTCCGGCAGTTTGCGCAGCACTTCCACGAAGCCCATGACGCTGTGGTCCTTGATGTCGAAGATCACCTCGCCACCGGCCTCCCGCAGATTGTCGCCGCCCATGCCGTACACTTCGGCATCCGGTTCGATTTTCAGGATGGCCCGGCAGATGGCGCCGGCATGCAGATCGCCCGACGCTTCCCCGGCGGAAATCATAATTCTAGTCATAATCCACCTATTATCATTTCTACTAAAGATAATACCAAATAATTATATCATATTGAAACGGAAAAAACGACTGAAAACGCTCTTTCAGCCGTCTTATTCCTCAATTATTTCACCAGAATCGTGATGTTGTGTTCATCCGCCATGGCAATGGTCTTTTCGCGGTCGATGATCAGGGTGCTTCCGGCCTCGATGACGATGCCCGTCGCGCCTGCATGAATCATGGACTGCAGCGTATCCGGGCCGAAGCCGGGCACGTCGAAACGCTTGTCCTGCTGCGGTTTCGCCGTTTTGGCCACGATGACGCCGCCTTTGCCCAGAAAGCCGCCGCGCAGGATGCACGCATCCGTGCCTTCGATGGCTTCGAGGGCCATGACGGCCTGGTTCTTCACGACGACGGTCTGGCCGACGTCGAGGCGGCCCAGCTCTTTCGCCATACGGAACCCGAATTCCATGTCCTTCAATTCCGCTTCCGTCGGCTTGCGCTTGGTCAGCACGCCCGGCGGCGGCAGCAGCGGCTGAATCAGTTTCGTCTGATCCATGACCTTCATGCCCGCGTCCTCAATCAGTTTGACGATGGCGTTCATGATGGTGTCATCCTTGCGGTCCGGCAGGGAAGCCAGCACACGGATGGCCGTCAGGTCGGGCAGCACGACGCCCTTGCGGTACAGCACTTCCTTCGTGACCTTGCCGATCATGGTCACTTCCCGGACATCGTTCTTTTTCAGCGTGGAAATGATCTTTCCCGCCTTGCCGGGGTTGATTTCGTAATAGACGTCGGCGCAGCCCTGGAGCTCCTCATCCGGCGTGGCGACGACGCAGATGATGACGATCCGGTAACCCAGGGACTTGGCCGCCCGTGCCACGTCGACGGGCAGGTGGCCGATACCGGCCAGGATTCCGATGGTCTCCATGTTGATTCCTCCTATGGGGCTTCCCTCCGAAGGGGTCTCCCCTGTACAACAAGAAGGGCAGCGATTTGTCACTCGCTGCCCTTCCGTAATTTCCTTATTTACGGGTGTGGATGATGCCGCGTTCCACGTTGCGCAGGAACCGCATCAGATGTTCCACCGGCTCGCTGCTGTCCAGTTCCTGTTCCATGGTCTCCACTGCCTGTTCCAGCGGCAGGCCGCTGCGGTACAGGATGCGGAAGGCCTTCTTCAGCTGCGACCGGATTTCCAGCGGCATACCGGCACGGGCCAGGCCGACGCTGTTCAGCCCTGCCACGAAGGCCGGGTCGCCCGAAACGAGCATGAACGGCGGAACGTCCTGGGAAATACGGCTCATGCCGCCTACCATGGCGTTGCGGCCGATGCGGCAGAACTGGTGCACCGCCGCCAGACCGCCGATGATGGCGCGGTCTTCGACGACCACATGGCCTGCCAGCGTTGCCACGTTGGACATGATGACGTTGTTGCCCACAACGCAGTTATGGGCCACATGGGTGTAGGCCATCATGAGGATATCGTTGCCCAGGCGGGTTTCGTTGCCTTCGCCCGTCGCGCGGCTGACCGTGCAGCACTCACGGAACGTGCAGCGGTCCCCGATGACGGTCGAGCTGTGCTCGCCCGCGAATTTCAGGTCCTGCGGTTCCCCGCCGATGGATGCACCGGGGAAGAAACGGCAGTCCTTGCCGATATATGTGTACGGATGGATGACCACGTGGGGTCCCACGATGCATCCGTCGCCCAGTTCCACATCATGTTTGATGACGGCGTACGGCCCGATCGTCACATTCTTGCCGATCACCGCGCCATCTTCGATTATGGCTGTATCATGGATTTTACACAATGGTGTAATTACCGATGCCATTTTGTCACACTCCCTGCCGTTCTCTGTCCGTTATCTGGTGGAAAACACACATAGTCCACCTGTGATTATAAATATATTCAGATTTTCATCCCGGTTTTAACTCTGTGTTTTTCCTGTTTTTCAGGTTTATTCCGGCAAAAATTTAAGTTAAGTTTATTTTTCATGCCAACCTGACTGTTTTTCGAAAAATTGCTTTCTATTTGGCAGGAATTTATTTTTTATTTTCCTGGATGGCGAAGAAGCAGTCGCATTCGCAGGCCACTTCGCCGTCCACCTTGCCTTCGCAGTGGATGACGCCCATGGTGCCGTGGATCTTGACGACTTCAGCACGGGTCACGAGCTGGTCGCCGGGAATGACAGGTTTGCGGAAGCGCACCTTGTCAATCTTACCGAACACGGCGATTTTGCCGCGGTTTTCCGGAGGATACAGCATGGCGACGCCGCCGACCTGGGCCATGGCTTCAATCAGCAGGACGCCCGGCATGATCGGTTCGTCGGGAAAATGTCCCAGAAACTGCAATTCGTTGAGCGTGATGTTCTTCACGCCCACAGCCCACTTCATCGGCTCCAGGTCCAGGATGCGGTCCACGAGGAGCATGGGGAAACGATGCGGCAGGATTTTCTTGATTTCAGTGACTTCCAAACGAATGGCCATTTATTTACCCTCCCTGTATGCAATGATCTGTTTCGCTAATTGAGAATTATAGGCATGTCCCGATTTGACGGCGATGACATGGCCCTCCCAGGGTCCCAGCAGGAACAGGTCCCCCAGGACATCGAGAATCTTGTGCCGGACCAATTCGTCCGGGAACCGGGGTACGGACAGGCATTTCGTGTCGTCGTAGACGACGGCGTTTTCCAGATTGCCCCCCAGGCCGAGACCCATCTTCTTCATCTGTTCCACTTCGTTCATGAAACCGATGGTGCGGGCCGGCGCGATTTCCTTGAGGAACGACTCCTCCGTCAGTTCCACATCCTTGTACTGCGTCCCCAGCAGCGGATGGGGATTGATGGACGTGAAGGAAATGCGCACGCCGTCATAGGGCAGCATAACGATGTATTTGTCCCCGTCGTAGACGCTGAAGGCACGGTCCACCTTGTAGACTTTGCGTTCCGCGTCCTGTTCCTTGCGGCCGGCCTTGAGGACCAGCTGTGCGAAGACGAGGCCGCTGCCGTCCGCCACCGGCGGTTCCGGCGAGTTCATCTCGATGTGGCAGTTGTCCACGTGCATCATGGCCAGGGAGGCCAGCAGGTGTTCCACCGTGAAGACCTGGGCCCCGTTCTCGCTGATCGTCGTGGCCCGCAGGGTCGACGTGACCAGTTCGGCCTTCGCGTGGATTTCCGGTTGATCCGGCAGGTCCGTCCGGATGAAGACGATGCCCGTATCCGGCGCGGCCGGTTTCAGCGTCATCGTGACGGGTTTGCCGGAGTGCAGCCCGTTACCGGAGTAACTGATGGAGGCTGCCAGTGTTGTCTGCTTCTGCATTTGCATTCCCCTTTACCGTATATTGATTTCAATCACAATCTGTCTTGTGCCGCCGCTTCAGCCCTGTTTCTTTTTACGGAAGCGCTGCCGGCCGTCCTTCCAGCGGTCGTGCACCCAGAACCACATGGGCGGGTTGCTGCGGATTTCCTGTTCCAGGATGGCGATCAGTTTTGCCGTCGTATCGTACAGGTCCTTCTCTTTGTCTTTCGTCCTGGCCGTGTAGATAGGCGGATAAATCTTCGCGCGGCACGATCCGTCCGGATCGTAATGCATGAAGATGGGCAGGACCGGGCACCCGAAGGTACGGGAGAAGACGGCCGGCCCGCCGGGCGTCACGACCTTCTTTCCGAACAGGTCCAGCGTTACGCCCGTGTCGTTCGTATCCTGGTCGAACAGGATGCCCAGCAGATGTTTCTGCTTCAGGTAGCGCCCCATGGCGAGGACGCCTTCCTTGCCGCGGTTGTAGGCGATTTTCTGGCCCACCATCTCGCGGTACTCGTTGATGAAACGGTCCATGGCGCCGTTGTTCTGTTTCCGGGCGATGCTCAGGATGGGATAGCCGTGCATGGCGACCGTCGCCCCCAGCAGCTCCCAGTTGCCGAAATGGCCCGTGCACATGATGACACCCTTGCCCTGGGCATAGGCTTCTTCCAGGTACTCCAGCCCGTCGGTCTTGACGACGGAATCGATGCCCTGCTTCTTCAGCAGGGGGAAGCGCAGCACCTCGATGATCATGCGGCCGAACTTGACGACGCTCTGCACCGCCACGCGGCGCGCTTCTTCCCGGGGCAGTCCCAGGCACTCCTGCACATTGGCCGTCGCCATTTCCATGCGCCACTCCGGGACGAAATGCAGGGCGAAACGCCCCAGCCAGTTCCCGAAGGCAAGCCCCCAGCTCTTCGGCAGGATGCAGAAGATTTTGCTGATGAGCTTCATCAGATAATAAGCAAACATAGACACACACCTGACGGGATTCCCCGCAGGGAACCTCCGTGTTTTTCCTCGTTATTTTTCCTCTTTGGCGGATTCCAGCTGCGCTTCGAGAGCCGCCATCTGTTTCTTCAGTTCCTTCATGTTCTTCGTGATTTCCGTGATCTTGCGCAGCTTGGACTGCTGGCGCAGCCATTCCAGATGCGGCATGGACGGGAAGCCCGCCAGGATCTGGTTGTCTCCCACGTTGTTGATGACGCCGCAGCGGCCGGCGAAGGTATTGTTGTTGCCGATGGTGATATGGCCCACCGTGGCGGCCTGGCCGCCGAAGGTGTTGTTGTTGCCGATATGGACGCTGCCGGGAATGCCGACGAGGGCGACGAACAGGTTGTTTTCGCCGACGACGTCGTTATGGCCCAGATGGACCAGGTTGTCCATCTTCGTTCCGTTGCCGACGATGGTGCTGTCCACCGTCGCGCGGTCGATACAGGTGTTGCAGCCGACTTCCACATCGTCGCCGAGCACCACGTTGCCCGTCTGCAGCACCTTGTTGTGTTTGCCGTTCATGGTGACGAAGCCGAAGCCGTCGCCGCCGATGACACAGCCCGCCTGGAGGATGTCCCGGTTTCCTACGACGCAATTTTCCCGGATGGTCACATTGGGATAAATGATGCAGTCCGAACCCACACGGACATGGCGGCCCACATAGACATGGGGATAGATGACCGTGTTGTCTCCGACCTCGGCGCCTTTATCGATGACGGCAAAGGGCATGATGGCCACGTTTTTGCCGACCTTCGCATCTTCGGCGATATAGGCCAGGGGGCTGATGACCCGTTCCATCTCCTCGCGGGGGCGGAACAGTTCCAGCAGTTCCGCAAAGGCTTCGCGGGGGTTCTCCACCCGGATGACCGGGCGGTCCTTCAACTCCCCTTCGCCGTGCGCCAGGATCATGGCACCGGCATGGCTTTTCCCGCACACCTCCACATAGGGCTGCACGGCAAAGGAAATCTCCGTCGGTCCCGCTTCCACCAGGCCGTTGACGCCGGTGATCTTCAGGTCCGATTCGTTTTCGAGCGTTCCGTGAAGCAATGCTGCCAATTCCTGCAATGTTTTTTCCATATTCCCTATCCTCCAAAATAAGCGGACGATCCGACCCGGTCCGTCCGCTTAGGCTTGCCTAAAAGGTACGGTGACAAAGGGTTGCCGGAAACTGCCGCAAGACTTGTTCCCTTGCCTTCTGGCTTATTTCATTTTCGCGATGATGTCTTCCGTCACGTCGACACCGCCGGAAGGAACGGCATCCTTCAGCAGGATGGCGCTCAGCTTCTTCTCTTTGGAAACTTCCTGCATGGCCGTGTCCAGGCTGGCTTTCAGCTTGTTCTGGGCTTCCGAGGAAGCGACCTGCATCTGGGCGGATTTGTCGCGGGCGATCTTGTCCTGTTCTTCCTGGCTCTTGCCTTCGCTTTCCTTCTTCATTTCTTCCTGGAGCTTCTTGGACTTGTCCTGCAGCTCCTTCTTCACGTTCTGCACGGCCGGCGACTGCTGTTCCACCTTCCGCATATCCACGACGCCGAAAGCGGCGTTACGGCTGGTGCAGCCAAAGGCCAGCAGGGAGCACGCAATCATAAGGCAAGCTAATAATTTCTTCATCGGTATTTCTTCCTTCCTGATTTCATTGATTCCGGGTTCCGGCTTATTTTCCGGTCTGACCCCGGTCGGCGGCTTTCGCATCCGCCTTTTTACTGAGTCCGTCCGCCAGCTTCCGGCGCTGCATCAGTTTCTGCAGGTCCCGGATGACCGGCTGCGTGATGTCGTCGGCGGAAACGTTGGCCTTGTACTTGTGGAACACGATGGTGTATCCCTTTTCCTTCGCCAGTTTCGTGACAATGCTGCCGACATCCTGCTGGATGGATTTTTCCAACAGTTCGATTTCCTGCTGCCGTTTATCCAGCTCGCGGTCCACGGAACCCAGCAGAGCCTGCAGGGATTCCGGCGCCTTCTGGAACAGTTCCTTGTCCTTCCGGGCCGCTTCGTCGGAACCGCCGGCCAGTTCGCCCTGCAGTTCCTTCGCGTAGGCCGCCATGCGGTCCTGCATGGCCTGGCGGTCTGCCTGTGTGCGTTCCGCCACCAGGGCCTGCTTGTGCGCTTCCACAGCCATGCGGTCCTTGTCCCGTGCCAGCAGCACGCGTTCCAGTTCCGCCTTGGTCTGGGCCCGTTCGTCCTTCTTCAGCTTCAGGCCTTCCAGTTTCAGGCGCAGGTTGAAGATGGTCAGGGCATATTTGTCCTCCACGGCCTGGCGCTCCGAAGCCAGTTCGCGCTCGGCCTGTTCGGCCGCCGCGGCCTGTTTCGCCGCCAGCTGCCGCTCTTCGTCGGCCTGGCGCTCCGAAAGGCGTACCATGTAATCCGCCGTCTTGTAACTGCGGCGGCTCGTTTCCTTAAGCTGGTGCAGCCGGGCCAGGCTCGAAACCTGGACCTTGCCGCGCGCTTCCTGTTCCTGCCGTTTTTTCAGGAGCAGGTTGTACTCTTCCTTCATCCGCTTGAGGCGGACCTGGTCCGGATGGGCTTCCAGCACCTTGTTCCAGTCCAGGACGGCAATCTTTTCAGCACCGCCCTGCTTGTGGAAACCGCAGGAAGAACAGACGAGGGCAACCAGCAGCAGGATGACCGTCAGCCAGCGCATATGTTCCTCCTCCGCGGTGTCGGACCGCTCCGGCCTGTTCCGCGGCGGCGCAGCAGGACAGCCCGCGCACGGAACGGAAAATAAGAATGGAAAACGAGGCCCCGGCGGGAGCCTCATTCCGAAACAACGTTATTTCTTTGCACTCTGCAGGGAGCGGGCCACTTCGTCCGTGATGTCCGCACCGCCGTAAATGACGGAGCTCTTGTCGACGACTACCTTCAGGCCCTTCTTTTCCGCCACTTTGCTGATGGCATCGTTGATCTGCTTCAGCAGGGGTTCCATCAGTTCATTCTGCTTATTGCCCAGGCGCTGCTGCAGCTGCTGGTAGTAGCGGTCCTTCTCCTCGTTGTTCATGTTCTTGCTCTTCTCGTTGAACTCGTCGCGGGTAGCCTGCACTTCCTTCTGCATGGCCGTGCGCACTTCGTCCAGCTTCGGGGACTGGGACACGAGCACCTGGTAATTGACGACGCCGATCGCGGAGTCACTGCCCGCGGCACTGGCCACGCCGCCCAGATTGCTGAAACCACCGGCAGTCAGCGCGATGGTGAAGCAGCCGATGACGAAAATGGCCGCGATGACCAGCGAAATCGTCTTCACATTCTTCGGGTTACGCAATTTTTCCATCATAATAGCAATTACCTATCCTTTCATTCCATCCGCCTTCCGCGGATGTATAGGGAATTCCGTCCGGCAAATGCGTCTGCCTGCGGATTCGCCATAATATTATACCAATGAATGCGCTTTCTTTCAACTTTCCCGGGGCTTCCGTCCTGTTTTTTCACAGGATTTTTTCACCTGCACCCCCGCGCCGGGCTTACAGGTTGCCGATGATGCGGAAATAGGACTTGTCCGTCGAGTACACGTACTCGCCGCTCAGGAATTCGTGAATCCGGTAGCGCACCGCGTACTCGTTGTCGCCCGTATCGCCGAAATGTTCCACGCGGAACCGCCATTTCGGAGTAAAGTCGTATTCGGCCCGGTAGAGGTTCTTGTCGTCGGGGAAGCGGCGCATATAGGAGAACGTCGCCTTGTTCCAGTGGTAGGCAAAGCCCGGATCGAACATCCAGTCCACATTGTCCAGGTCCACACTCACTTCGCCGAAAAGTTCATCCCGCGGGGCGATGTATTTGCCCAGATGGGCCTTGCCGGAAAGGTTGTGGTCGTCGCGGCCGATATCGCCGTACCCTTCGAACCAGATGCGGTATTCCTTCGATTCCAGGGTGATGTCCACCTTCGCATCGCCGCCCGGCGACGGATCGATGGTGATGCCCGGCGTCAGATGATGGCGCTGGACCTGCTTTTCCGCCTTCAGTTCCTCCAGGAACAGGTCCTCCAGTTCCTTGCGGTTCTTTTCCACGTACGCCAGGGGCAGTCCCCGCAGGGCCTTCGCCTTGTCGGCATACTTGTATTTGACCTTCATGAGCAGGATGTTCGGAATGGATTTGGAGACCATGCTGTATTCTACATCGCGCACCACGGCGCCGACGGGATAGATGATGACCTGCACCACGGCATTCCCGCCGCGGGTGGTCAGGTCCACGGCCGCCTTAAAGTCCGGCAGGGCCGCTTCCACCTGGTTCCGCACCTGGGCCCGCACCACGCTGCCGGCCCAGTCCGTGGCGTCGAGGGACGCACCCTCCAGCGTCTGGCGGAGCTGTTTTTCCAGTCCGGGCAGCTTGTGTTTCAACAGGGCCGATGTCTCGGCGTCAATGCCGGAAAACTGCAGGTCCACGTCGGTCTTCTGCACGACCTGGGCCCAGGGCGAGACGGAAAAGCCGGCGATGGCCGTCGTGCCGTCCGGCGTGTCGGCGATGCGCAGTTCCACATCGTTCGTCTGGTAGCCCGTGATGACGCGGTCCGAGATTTCCGCCAGCAGGTGCTCGTAGCCTTCCCGGTCTGCCGCAATGGCCGCCGAATCCCGGCCGTTGAAGAGCTGTTCCGCCACGACCTGCATGCTGCCGGCCATTTTGTCCAGCAGGGCCTGGCTCGTCGTGCCGCGGCTGTCCGTAATGTCCACCCGCACCTGCGTGACCGGCGCCGCCAGTCCCGCACCGCCGAAAACAGCCGTCTGGCAGAGGGTCAGGCAGAGCAGGCTTAAAATCGTCTGTTTCATATAGTTTGAAAGAAACCGGAAGGAGACAGAGCCGCCTTCCGGTATGATTGATTGCTTTGGTTGAAATAGTTACATCAGAACTGGCCGCCGAAGCTGAAGTGGAACTTCTTCTTGTCTTCGCCGATACCATAATCCAGCTTGATCGGGCCCAACGGCGAGTTGACGCGGATGCCGAGGCCGTAGCCGACCTTGATGAGGCCCATGTCGAACATGGTCTCGTCGCGTTTATCCCAGGCATAGCCGGAATCCACGAACAGGACGCCCTGTACCTTCTTGACGATAGGCATGCGGTATTCCATGGTGCCGCGCAGGAAGCTGTTGCCGCGGAACTGGTCGTCTTCGTAACCACGGAGCGTGTCGGAGCCGCCCATGGAGAAGCGCTGCGACAGCGGCATATCGCCCCAGGCGTAGCCGGCGCCGAAATCGAAGGCCAGTACGTTCTGGCCGCCGGCCTTCAGGTAGTAGCGGTAATCGACGGTGACCTTTTCAAAATTGAAGTCACCGCCGAGGCCGGCCCATTCGAACGTGTAGGAATTGCGTTTGCCCGAATGGGGATCGTACACATTATCGCGGGAGTCGTAGATGCGCGCGAAGGCTACGCTGCGCGTATCGCCGAAGTTTTCCTTACGGCGTTCGTGCGCGGTCTTCTTATAGACGTCAGGATCGTAATACTTGGAACTGTTAAACGAATCTTCGTAGTACTGCGTGCTGTAGCCGTCTTCCGCGCCTTCATATTTATCGGAGCGGTTCTTCAGGGTCACGACGTTGCTGACATATTCGCCGGCACGGCGGCTGAAGGACAGTTCCTGGCCGATGCGCTTTTTGTCGTACCGCGCGATTTCGTCGGCGTCCCGGTTGTAGTCGGCGTATTCGTTCGTGAAGTTGTAGAGGGACAGCGAAGCCGTCGTCTCTTTTTTATCAATCCAGGGTTTCGTGTATGTGAAATCGTAGTTGGCGTTGTCTTCGCCGCCGAATTCCCAACGGATCATGACACTGTCGCCGGTACCGCGGAAGTTCTTGTCGCCCAGGCTGACCATGCCTACGAAGCCGTCGGCGTCACTGTAGCCGGCGCCGATGCCGAAGGTACCGGTGCTCTGTTCGACGACGCTGATCTCCATTTCCACGGAGTTCGGTTCGCTGCCCGGGTTCAGGCGTACGTTGACGTCTTCGAAGAAGCCCAGGTTGTAGATGCGCTGCATGGAACGGCGGGCCAGGTTCGTGTTGAACGGTTCGCCCTTCTTCATGCGGATTTCACGCAGGATGACATAATCCTTGGTCTTGACATTGCCTTTGACCTTGAAGTCTTCGACGATGCCTTCGTTGACCTGTACGTACAGCGTGCCGTCGGGCAGGACGCGCAGATCCGTCACGCGGGCCAGGATATAGCCCTGCTTCTTGTATTCCGCTTCCACCTGCTGGATGCGTTCCGTGACGTTCCGGATATTGATCATCTCACCGGCCTGGAGGCCGATCATCTTTTCAATATCGTCGGTCTTGATTTTCGTATTTCCTTCAATCCGGTAATTCGTGAACTGCGGGTTCTCCATAACGTGATACGTCACTTCGACGCCTTCGGGCACCGCCTTGAAGGTCGGGCGCAGGTCATAGAACCAGCCCAGGGAATAGATGGACTGCAGGTCGCGCGCCAGGGCATCTTCGGTCAGTTTGACGCCGGGTTTGCTGATGACGGCGGTCTGGATGTCTTCCGTCTTGATTTCCTTATTGCCCTCGATGACGATCTTCGTGATTGTTTTGTCGAGGAACGGTTTGAGTTCCGGGTCCACCTCGTTCACCGGGGTGGTCTCCACAGGAGCTCCCTCTTCCGGCGCTCCTGCGGCAGGCGCCTGACTCTGCTGGGCCGGTGCCGGCATGGACGTCGTGCCGCGGGGACCCTGGGCCATGGCTTCCGCCGCCCGTTTCGCAGCTTCTTCCTGTTCTTTCTCCAGGGACTGCGATTTCTCCACGGTACCGCTGTTTTCTGTCGTGTTGACCGGTTTACCCTTCAAATCAACCGGCTGCGATGTACTGGCCGTTGTTTCGGCAAATACAGGCGAGGCCGTCAGCAGTGCGGTGGCAAGCACCATCGCAAGACGTGCCTTAAACGCATGATTCATAATGATATACCCTCCGGATTGATATGCCCGGTCCCCCCGGACCGGACAAGGATTTACGCTGGAATCACAAAATAAATAATATATATTATACCACAAGCAGTGTCTGCTTTCTAGTATCTGCTTTGATAGGTTATCGCCCGTTCCCCAGTTCCTGTTTTCCGGACCGAATCAGCTGCCGCATTTCCGAAGAAGAAAGCCGCACGCGGCTCCCGCCCTGGGACCCGGCCGCCGGTCTGGCCGCTTTGGCGCTTTCCGCCGGCTGCGCGGCCTGTTCCGTGGCAGCAGCGGAAACGCCCGCCTTCTGCCCGGCGGCAGCCGTACCGCTGCCGGAAGCCTGTCCGGCCACGGCCTGCTCCCGATTCTTCTGCGCGGCTGCAGGCGCCACGGTCGTCACAGCCTGCGTCGCCTGTACGCCTGCCGCGCCGCTCCGTCCGGCGCTGCGGGCCGAGGACCACCACCAGCCGATACCGCCGGCAGCAACGATCACAAGGGCACTCAAGGCCGCGAAACTGCGCCGCGTCCAGGCAACCCACGCCGGACGTTTCTGGCGCAGATTCTGCAGTTCCGCCTCTGCCAGCATCAGGTCCAGTTCCCCGCGGACCTCCTGGTTGTCACGGAAACTCTTTTCCGCATTATCCAGGCTGGCTTTGGCATTCCGTATGCGGCTGCACACAGAATTGCGCTGCGTCATGACCGTTCACCTCGCTTCAACCGATCGTACTTCTGTTGATTCTCCCGCGTCCGTCCCGCCTGACGGCGGTTCCGGCTCCTTTGGGACAGGGCATACTTCCCCCTTGCCCTGTTTTAAATTATAATCGGAATTCCCTTTTTCTTTTCACACGGCATAAGACATCTTATTCCCTAAAATAGCGTGATTAATTTCGTTTTTCTCCGTTTTTCAATACAGAATCACTACTTATCTTGCATTTTCGCCATAATATGAAAAGAAGGCACAGGGACAAACCCTGTGCCTTGCTGATTGCTTGTCAATGCTCATTTGTGGAAGTCTGACATGAAGCGCGACAACATGCCGCGGACCCGCTGGACGCCCTTCTTTTCGAGGCGGTAGACGTGGTTCGTGCTCACGTGGATGGAATCGGCCAGATCCGCCGGCGACCGGTTGTCGAGGAACAGGCCCCGCAGGACCTCGCGCTCCTTGCCGGGCAGGCGCTCCACGGCTCCGCACACCCGGGCCGACACGGCATGCCGCTCGGCAATCTCTTCCGGTACGGGCTGCTGGCTGGGCAGAAAATCCGCCAGGGTGCTGCCGTTTTCGCTCTCCCAATCCAGGGACAGGAACTCGTTCGCGTGTTCCCGCGTCAGGAAATCGCACATGCGGCCGCGGATGCGGTGCATGGCGAAGAGGCTGAAGGCCACGCCGCGCGTGTAGTCATAGCTTTCGGCGGCTTCCAGAAGGCCCACCATGCCCTCCTGGATCAGCTCCATGGTCACCTCTTCCGTCAGACGGAAGGAGACGGCGATTTTGAAGACCAGCGGCTGGTACGAGGCCATCAGTTTCTGGTGCGCCTCCCCGTCGCCCGCCTTTTCCGCTTCCCAGAGCGCGCGTTCTTCCTCGGGAGCGAGAAGTTTTACTTTTTTCAATTCGGCCAGATATGCCGGTAACATGGACTTCTCCCTCCTTTCCTCAGAAGCCTACGCGGTATTCCACACTGTACCGTTTGTTCGAATCTTCATCGTTGGAGATGGTCATGAACAGGCGGTCCGTCAATTCGTACTGCGTATAGAGATTATTGTCTTCGCCGTTGAAGCTGGCGGTGTACCCCACGCTCCACCGGTCTGTCAGATTCTTTGCTACGAGCCAATTGTACTGCTTTTGCTCGTCCCGCGTCAAATCCTTTTCGTTGTTCGAGGTAAAATCGACGCCATTTTCCACGCGTCCCAGGTAGACGCGGAACTGGTCGATATGCAGGGTGCGTTTGATGATCTGCTCCACGTCGCCCAGCATGCCCGTTTCCAGGCCGGCCACGAGCAGGTTCTGCATATCCTGGCCCGTGACGGAGTTGCCGCCGACGGAGAAGCGCTGCAGCATGAGCATGCGGGACAGGGTGCTCTGCGGCAGGGACGGCTCGGACGTGAGTTTCATATCCAGCTTGCCCTGGGACAGCGGTCCCGATACATTGCACATGACGCGGTAGCGGCCGAACTTGGTGTGGGCCGTCAGGTTGACGTTCGGCAGGAACGTGCCCGGCTCCATCCAGAGCAGGCGGCCCTCGTCGACCTTGAAGTCCGTACGCAGGTACGTAATGTCGCCCTTGACGGTCTCGATGCTGCCGTCCACGACGGGGAACAGGGTGCTGGCCCGGGCGTGGATGCCGCCCTTCAGCCACATGTCGTACAGGTACTTGTTATACAGGTGCACTTTCGGGCCCAGGGTCACTTTCACGTCGAGGCCGATGTTGCTGGTGCTGTCCCCCAGCTCGGGGATGGTCGGCATGTTGATCAGCACATCGTCCAGGCGCAGGTCCAGGGAAATCTTCGGCCGGTATCCCGCCCGCGGGAACCCGTGCGTGTCGCGCATGCGGATAAAGTAATGCTCCGGCCGCACGAGCAGGTTGCCGTTGAGGCGGGCCTGCACGAACTGGGAATCGACCTGGGCGTTCTGCATGGCCATCTGGAAGGTGTAGCTGTTTGCGGCGGACGCACTCAGGTCGTACGTGCCGCCACCGGCCACGAAGCCCTGGCCCATGCGGGCCGACAGGTTGCGCACATTGACAACGCTGCCGTCGAAGGCCACGTCCATGTTGATGTTGTCGATGACATTGTTCAGGTAACGGACCTTGAGGGAGCCGTTTTCCACGCTCAGGCTGCCGAAGAGCTGCGGATTGTCCAGCGTGCCCGTTATGTTCAGCTTGCCTTTCGTGTCGCCCGTGCCCCACTCCACAAAATCAAAGGCGCTCAGGGCGGCCAGGCTGGCCTCGTTGAAGTCCACGTTGATGTTCATCTGGGCATTGGGGTCCTTGCGCTGTCCCTTGACCCGGAACAGGTCCAGAGGGATATCGCCGCTGGCCGTCAGTTTGTAGATGTCCCGTTCCGCCAGCATCTGGTCCAAGTGGATGAAGCCATCCTTCATGGTCAGCATGGCCAGGGCGCGGTCGAACCCGGCACCGGCCACGGTTCCTTCCGTGATTTCCAGGGACCCGTTGCCCGTCGGATTGTCGAAGGTACCGCCCAGCTGAATGGTGGCGTTCATGAGGCCCGAGAACTGCACCGGCTGCGCCATGAGGGCCGTGATGATGGCCGGGTTGGCGTCCACGGCGCCAGCCTCGATCTGCAGCGTCCGTTTCGGAAAGTCCACCTTGCCCTGGACGGCCAGGATGCCGTCTTCGGGGAACATGCGGTCTTCCTGCAGTTTCAATGTATGGATGTCCAGCACGCCATGGAGGAAGCTGGCCCGCAGGGACATGCGGTCGTAATGCTGCGTGTTGATGGAAATGTCGTGCACCGCGGCGTCGATCAGGGTCGGCGTGTCCGGGCCGTTAAAGGTGATCATGCCCGTGGCAATGCCCTGGACGGGCAGGTCGGCCTTCGCCATGGTGAGCAGCTTATGCACGTCGGCGTAACTCATGCCGATGCGGCCCCGCAGGTCGCGGTGCGGAATGTCGAGGGTGAGGTCCGCCCGGTATTCGGCATAGAGGTTGTCCGTGCCGGGCTGCTGGAAGCCTGCCTTCAGTTCGTTCAGGTCTTTGCCGTTGCTGCGCAGCGTTCCGGAAAGGGCCTGCACTTCCACGCCGTTGACGGTGAAGGAATCGCTCTTCACAGTGCCGTCGAACAAGGGTGCCTGCAGCGTCCCGCCCAAGTGGCCGGACACGGATACGAAGCCCGTCAGGGCCGCGCCCTCGTCCTGGATCGGCAGCTCGGCCAGGTCGACGTCCGTCGCCGCTGCCTCAAAATCAAGGTTCTGCGCCCGGTCCATGGTGCCGTGGATCTTCACGGTCGTGGACATGGAGCGCACCAGGCCGTCCTGGAGGCTGAAGGCGCCGTCCCGGTACGCGTAGCGCCCGGATATGTTTTCCACCAGGTAGCCCATAACACTGCCGTCCGTCATATGGATTTCGCCCGTCACATCGGGATGGGCCAGCGTGCCGTGGACGGACAGGCTGTTCGTCAGGTTGCCCGTCGCCTGCACCTTCTGGTTCAGGCCGGATACCTGCAGCAGCGGTTCCACGCGGACGTTCTCCGTCGAAACGGTCAGGTCCAGGGCCGGATCGCTCTGGTTGAAATCCGCCGTGCCGTCGAGGACATGGCGGCCCTGGTCCATCTGCACCACATAGTGCCGCAGGGTGACGCGGCGGCCGTCGATATCGGCCCGGCCGGCGGCGTCCTTCACATGGATGCCCCGTACGCGCAGGTCCGCCAGCCGGCTGCCGGTCTGCGCCTTGAAGCTGGTGCCCCGGCCCTGCACGGCATAATGGGCCGACAGGTAGCCGCTGCCGTCTTCCCCGGCCGCAGCCAGGAACGGCGCCACCGGAATATCCGCCAGTTTGCCCCGCAGGTCATACGAGCCGTCGAAGCCGACCCTGCCCGTCGCCGTCAGGGCGCCCGGTCCCATGAAGGCCGACAGCGTATGGATGTCGGCTCCCTGTTCCGTCACGTCCGTGTCAAAATCAACCACTTTCAGCGTCATGCCGCGCCAGGTCAGGTTGAAGGTATGCGCCGCCAGGGACGCCTTTAATTTGGCGTTCTCCCGGTCCAACGTACCCTGCAGGGCCAGTTCGGCATTGACGCCGATGGTCTCGTCCTGCCGGGCCGGCACGGTCACGGTCACATGGTCTATCTGCGTCTGCGCCGTCAGGGCGCCGGATTTCAAATCATAATCGCCGCTGGCCTTCACGGTGCCGCCGCCGTATTCCAGCGACGCTTCGCGCAGGAAGGCCACGCTGTCCACCAGGGCGCCGTCAACATGCACATTGCGCACCGTCTGGCCGCCGTAGGTCAGGGACGGCGCGTCGGCATGGATGGTGCCGCGCAGATGATCCAGGTCACTGTAATCCACATCGCCGTCGAGGTGGATCACCTGTCCGTTGAGGGTGAGGGTCAGGTCCTGCGTGCTCATGGCGTGGTCCGTGCCCGTCACGGTGCCGCTGACACTAAACTTCCAGTCCCGTCCGCCGAACGCGCGGACGCCGTGCACATCGCGCAGCGTGACCGTGCCCTGCAGCAGCGTGTCCTGGCCGTCGTTATGCCAGAACCCGTTCAGTTTCACCACTTCGCCGCCGGCTTCCCGCACCTGGCCGTAATGCGCTGCCAGGGAGGCAAACGGCGCCAGGTCGACGCGGTCCGTCACAAAATGGACCTTGCCCACGCCCTTCGTCGTCAGGCCGCCCGTCAGATGGACGGGGTCCATGGCGGGGTTCGTCACGGTGAAGTCCAGGTCGAAGACCGGGTTATGGCTGCCGTCCACCTTGCCGTTCACGCCGAATTCCCAGCGCCCCTGCGGCAGGGACACGACAACCGTACCGTCCTCGACGGACGCAATGCCGTAAAAAGGCGTCGTGTCCGACTGGGAAGGCTTCATCAGATTCTGGATATTCCATTTTCCCTGTGTATCCTGCGTCACATAAAGGACCGGTTCCCGGATGGCGACGGCCGAAATGGCCTTGTCCGTGCTGCTCAGGGCCATAAAGGGATTGACGGTCACGCGCGTCTCCGGCAGCTTTGCCACCGGCCGGTGCTGTACATCGTCCACCTCCACGTCGCGGAGGATGACCGTGAAGCCGCCGTTCCATTCGATTTTACCGATCGAAACGCTTCCGTTTATGTAATTGGCTGCCAGATTCTGGGCGTAAGGGAGGGCCTGCGTCAATACGCGCGGCATGACAAACTGCGTCAGCACCGCGTATATGGCGCACAGCACCACTACGATCCCCAGCATCCATTTACGGGTACGAGTCATGGTTTCCGTACACTTTCCTCGGCATTGTGCCAATAAGATGTCCTGCAAACCGGGAGCCGCAAAATATACAGACTCCCACATTACATTTTCATTATAGCATAAATCCGCATGGGCTCCGCTTTTTTTGGCAGTATACCGGAAATCTGTGTCAAAATCATAACGTTTACATAAATTTTTGGAAGGCGGCACAGAAAAAGGCTGCAGCACCGGAATGCTGCAGCCTGTCTCGTTTCGTGTTCGGTTGTACGGGGGTTTACGCCTTGTCCGCCCCTTTCTGTTCCGCTTTGGCTTCCGCCTTGTCGGCAGCTTTGGCGGCCTGGGCGGCCTTTACATCGGACTCGGCCTTGCGGCGTGCGTCGCGGGCTTTTTCGTAGGCCTTGACGCGGTCGTTGATGGCCTTGGCCTGCGTGTCTTCGAAGGTCGTGTTGTATTTCTGCTTCGTGTAACGCAGCCGTACGTGCTTTTCGCCCGTGTCGTACCCGGTCGGGCGGGCTTCCACGCCCATGGAGGTCATGAGGGCGTTATGGGACGTATTGTAGTCGTACATGGCTGTGTTGTAGTTGTTGCGGGCCGTCGTCAGCGCCACTTCGGCGTCCATGACGTCCGTGTTGGTGCCCACGCCGTTGGCATAGCGGACCTGGGCGATGCGGTAATCTTCTTCCGCTTCCGTCACGGCCACTTTCGTCGTGTGGATACGTTTTTCCGCTTCGCGCAGGTTGTTGTAGCAGTTACGCACGTCGAGGCGGACCGTGTCGGCGTCCTGACGGTACGATTCTTCGGCCTGCATGAGGTTGGCCTTGGCCGCGTCCACCTTGGATCCGGTGACGCCGCTGTCGAAGACGTTCATGCTCAGGTTGAGGCCGATCGCCCAGTTTTCATTGTCGTCGCCGGGCCAGTCGCCCTGGTTCCAGTTGTTGGACGCCACGCCGTTCACGTAAGGACGCCAGCCGGATTTCGCGGCATTCAGGGCGCCTTTCGCGTAGTCCACCTGGAGCTTGCTCTGCTGCAGGTCGAGGCGGTGCGTCAGGCCGTAGGCGATGCAGTCATCCATGTTGCCGTCGTAGGGATTGTACTGCAGCACTTCCGTCGGCTGCAGCTTCGTGCCGTGGAGCAGGCCCATGTAGTTGTTGAGGGCCGCTTCCGCGTTGTCATAGGAGTTCCGGGCCTGAATCAGCTGCTGCTGTGCATCCGTCAGTTCCACCTGGCTGCGCAGCAGGTCGACCTTGGCCACAACGCCCACGTCGTACTGGGCCTGGACGTTTTTCAGATGATCCTGCAGGTCGGCCACGGACTGCTTGCACACATTCTCGCTGTCGATGGCGGACAGGAGCGTGTAGTACGCGTCCGTCACGTTCTTCTTCAGGTTGATGTAGGCCAGTTCTTCGCCCAGCACGGAGCTCCGGTAGTTGGCCTTCGCTTCATCCCGCGCGCCTTCCAGCTGACCGCCCGTGTAGATGGGCACGGTCATGCTGACGGTGTTGCTGTACGTGTTATCGATACCTTTGGAATACAGGGTATGCGTCGCGTTCCAGCGTTCATCCCAGTAGCCGCCGCGGCCCGTGCTGTGGGTCAGGGTCACGGTCGGTCCGAAGCTTTCGCGGGCGGCGTTATAGTTTGCCCGGGCTTCGTCCAGCTGGTATTCCGCTTTGCGGATATCCGCGTGGGTTGCATAAGAACGGCTGATGGCCGTCGCCAGATCTATGGGCATGGTTTCCGCCGCAAAGGCAGCGGGAACGAGCAGGAAAGTAAGCAGCGAGCCTAACAGTGCAGCCCGTTTTCCATGTTTTTTCCGAATCATCTTCATACCTCCACTTATTTTCTGACTGACAAGTCAGTAATTAATTATATAAACATTTTTCTTTGAATGTCAAGTAAACTTACTGTGTCAGATTTATATCTCAGAAATGTGTCAAAAGTAAGTCCGCACGCCCAGGTACAGGTCGCCCTTGTCCCCGTTGCGTACATCCAGGCTTTCCAGGGTCAGGTAGAGATCCGGTTTGAACTGGTACTCGCCGCCGAGACGGATCTTCAGGTCGTCCCAGTCATAGAACTGGGAATAGATATGGAAGTCGCGGTTCACGTCGAAGCCGAGTCCCACGCCTTCGTGGCCCATCATGGAGCCGGCGCTCACATCGAAACGGCGGAACTTTTTGCCGCCGTACAGGTCGAGTTTCGCGTCGTCGCCCAATCCGGCCGCGCCGGCATACAGGTACGTGCCTTTGCCGGCCTTTTCAAAGCGCAGGCCCACATTGCCGCGCCACTGGTCTTCATCCATGCTGTGCAGGACATCGGCCTTGCCGTGGAATTCCACCTTGTCCATGAAGGCCAGGGCCTTGTTGGCACGGGCCGTGACGCTGCGCGTGTTATGCAGCGTTTCCTGGATATCCTTCTTCGTCTGCGGATCCCGAGCCACTTCGGCCAGCATGTTCGTCACTTCTTCGACGTGCTGGCTCGTGGCGGCCAGGTTCTGCGCCATGACGGCCACCTGGCGGCCCGTGGCGCCGTTGTTGTCCACGCCGTTCATGATGCTCTCCACATGGGCCGTCGTCGCGTTCAGGCGGACGGACATCTGGTTGAGCTGGGCCACCATGTTCCGGATTTCGTCCTGGTTGGCCTCGGCCGAATCCGCCATGACCTTCGTGAACCGGTTCAGGTTCTTGCTGATGTCACCCATGGCGATAAAGCCTTCGCGCATGGACTGCTGCACTGCCTTGTCGCCGAAAATGTTGTTGAAGGCGTCTGCCACGCCTTCGACCTTTTCCATGACCTTGTCGGACGAATTCAGGAATTCATCCAGGCCGCCGCCGGGCGTACCGGTCAGGTTCGAGTCCGGCTTGATGTAGACGCCGCTGGCCCGTTCCGGCGGGGTGATGGTCACATATTTTTCCCCCATGACGCCGTCAGACCCGATGGAAAACTTCGAATCCATGGGAATCTGCACGTCCTTCTTAACGTGCATCGTGACGACGATGTGGCTGCCGTCGACCTTCATGTCCTTGACCGTGCCCACTGGCACGCCGGCATAGCGCACCTGCCCGCCCTGGAGCAGGCCGTTGACGGACGGATAGGTCACGTGCAGGTCATAGCCCCTGTCGAAGAGGTTGAACGCCCCGAGGAAACTGATCATGGCCGCCAGGATGACGGCGCCCCCCAGGGTCAGAGCCCCCACTTTCGCTTCACTCATCGATTTCATCGTATCAAAGCTCCTTCCGGATCTTCGCCTGTGATAAAGCCCCGGATCAGGGGATCCGGCGAGTTCCTGAATTCTTCCGGCGTACCCACGGCCGCAATGCGCCCCTCGTTCAGCATGGCGACCCTGTCGGCCGCCGCGTAGACCGATTCCATGTCGTGCGTCACCAGAATGGATGTAATCTTATATTTCTGCTGCGTTTCCCGGATCAGATGGCTGATGCTCATGGTCCGCAACGGATCCAGGCCCGCCGTCGGTTCGTCGTAGAGCACGATGCGCGGCCGGAAGGCCAGGGCCCTGGCCAGGCTCACACGCTTCTTCATGCCGCCCGAAAGTTCCGCCGGGAACATGTTCTTCGCATCGAGCATTCCCACGTCCTGCAGCAGCGTGTCGACGCGTTTCCTGATTTCGTCCTCCGAAAGCCGGAAATGCTGGCGCAGCCCGAAGGCCACGTTCTCCCCGACGTCGAGGAAATCGAAGAGGGCCGAATACTGGAACACCATGCCCACATTTTTGCGGATCCCGTTCCATTGGTCCTCGTTCAGGTGGGTTACTTCGTGCCCTTCGATGAAGACACGCCCGCCTGTCGGTTCCAGAAGACCCGTCAGCACCTTCAGGATCGTACTCTTGCCCGTACCGGAGGGCCCGATGATGGCCATCGTTTCCCCGGGTACGACTTCGAGATTGACGCCTTTCAGGACCTGTTTCTCCCCGAAGGAAACCTGCAGGTTCTGCAGGGATATTTCGGATATCGCCATAATGCCTCACTCAATCCAATCAGATATCGGCCGCCCACATGAGGACGGTCATGAAATAGTCCGTGATGAAGATCAGGATGATGGACAGCACGACGGAAGCCGTCGTCGCCAGGCCGACGCCTTCGGCACCCTGCCGCGCGTGCAGCCCTTTGTAGCAGCCCACGATGCTGATGATGACGCCGAACACGGCGCCTTTGATCATGCCGCCGAAAATATCGAAGGGTTCGGACAGCATCTTGATCGAGTTCAGATACGTAAAGGAACTGATGTCCGCGTAATAATGGGCCACCAGGTACCCGCCGGCATTGCCGACGAAGTTGCCGAAGACGACCAGCACGGGCATCATGAGGGCGATGGCCAGGACGCGCGGGCACACCAGATAGCGCACGGGACTCGTCGCCATGACGCGCAGGGCGTCGATTTGTTCCGTGACCTTCATGGTCCCCAGTTCCGCCGCGATGGCGGCACCGATGCGGCCTGCCACGACGACGCCGGCCAGGACCGGCACCAGTTCACGGCCCATGGCGATGGCCACGATGCCGCCGACCGTGTTCGAAGCGCCCAGCACGACGAATTCCTTGGCTGTCTGCACGGAAAAGACCATGCCCGTACAAAGCATCGTCAGGAGGACGATGGGCAGGGAATCCGCCCCCAGCATGGCCATCTGGCGCACCGTCTCCTTCAGGTCGACGGCCCGCATCTTGGACAGGGTATCCAGGAACAGGTTCATCATGCCGCCGGTCGCACGGGCAAAAGCAAACATGCGGCGGCCGACGAAGGCACACAACTCCTGCAGCATGCTCCCCCTCCTTTCCTTCCGTACATTTTTTGCGCCCTTTCCGGCGCCTTAAAATTTAATCGAACGATTAATTAATATACTTAGTATAGCACAAACCTGGAGGATTTACACCTTTTTTCAATCGGCGGCCTTCACTTTCACAGAGACCGTCGTTTCCCCGTCGACGATGTAGTCGACAGGCGTCACCTGGCGGTGGGGACCGCCGGCCAGCATGGCCGTCAGGCCCGTGGCCTGTTCCGCCTCGTCGCCCGCAGCCTGGGGCGCTCCGCCCCGTACGGCGTATTCGACGATGATGTCGTTGTTGCGGACGGCCTTGTTGACTTCGCGCACATAGTCGCGGAGACGGATCTTGCGCTTCTTTTCTTCTTCCTGTTTCTGCTTGTCCTTGTCCTTATCCTTGCCGGAGCCGCCGTCCTCTTTGCCGTCCGTCACGGGGACGCCCGATTCCTTCTGGTTCCGGATCAGTTCCTGGATCCAGTTCATGGCGGCGCCGCCGCTGACACGCAGCCGGATGGTACCTTCCGCGTCTTCCGGCAGCTTATATTCCACCGTGCGCACCATATCGCCGCTGCGGTACGGTTTCAGGACCACGTCGATGTGGATGGTGTCGCCGGCCTGCGGGTGTTTTTCCCGGACCGACGCGGACTGTACATCGGCCACGAGGCTTTCCGTACTCATGTCCACTTTGACGTCGACGCTGCGGATATTCACATTTTCCAGTTTGTTGCGCATCAGGACGTTGAGGGACTCCTGCAGCTCTTCCGGCAGGGTGTCCAGCAGCTTGTCCGTGCTGTAGAACATGTTCTGCCGCACGATGCGCAGGGGCTTGTCCTGACTGTCGGACGCCTGGACGTCGAATTCGACGCGGCCCGAACCGCCTGCCGCCGTATCGGCCACCTGGGCCGCCGTACTGGTGACGGCCGCCGAAATCAGGTCCGGCGCGAGCTGCGGATCATCGACGACCTGCACGCGGGCGCTGCCGTTTTCCGAACGGTCCATGTCCGTAGCCTGCACGAAGACAGGGATGGACGCGGGCAGCGGGCCGATCTTGCCGGCCACGCCGGCGCTGCGGTCCTGCGTGACCGTGCCGACGGATTCACCGACCGTGCCGACCTTGTAGGACGTCTGGATGTTCGGCAGGGACGTCAGGATCCAGGCCTTCGTCAGGAAGAAGTCCGCGTCGCCACGCTGCAAAAAAGGATGCCCGAAGGCAAGTACCCGGCCCTGTTCGTCCGTCCAGGTGACGGTGCCGATGGCTCCCAGGGTCAGGTCGCCTGTCATGAGGGCGACGCCGACGGCGCTGCCCGGCTCCAGGTCCCCGATAGGCCGTGGACTGCCGGAAGCGCCGGCGTCGAAAGCCGTCAGGCCGCTGGTGCCCAGGTCGCGGTTCAGCTTGTCCAGGGCCAGCGGCGCAAAACCGCCCGCCATCAGCTGCGTACCCGCCGGGAGGCTCTTCGCTTCCGCCTTGGAAGCAGGCAGGGAAGACGGAAGGCCGCGGCGCGGCACGACGGGATTGAGCATGCGGAGCATGGTCTCGATGGGCTGCAGGAAGCAGTAGTGCGGGTCGTTGAAGGCCTTGCCGAAGGCCACGGCTCCCGCCAGGCGCCCGTTGATATAGACCGGGCTGCCGCTCATGCCCTGGGAAATGCCGCCGCTGCGTTCAATGACATCGCCGCCGGCCCGGATCAGGATCTGGTACCCCTGGGTGTCATTGCCCGTCACGCCCAGCACTTCCACGGGGAACGTTTCGATGGTGTCCCCCGAGACGACTGTTTTCGCATAGCCCGTCATCCCGGCCTGGAGCTGTTCGACCGGCAGGATCGGCGTGCGTGCCGATGCCTGTCCGCCCGTCAGGAGCACCAGGGCCAGGCCGAGGCTGCAGAGTGTTTTCCACATGAAATGTCTCACTTGTCTCTCTCCAACAACGATGCCGGAAACCGGCTCAAGGTTCAATTTCCGCTACGGTCTGGCCGCCCGAGATCTGCTGTCCGGCGGTCACATAGACGGTCTTCACCGTGCCGGTCACCGTGGCGCGCGCCGCCGGGGACGCCCCCATGATGGTCTTCACCTTCACGAGCACATCGCCCTGCCGGACGCTCTGTCCCACCTTGACGAGGCCGTCCGCCTGGACGACGCCGTTGAGCGTGCTTTTCTGGGCCACACCCGCCGCAAACGCAAACGAATAGACGCCGAAAGCCGCGACGGCAACAGCGGCTGCCACGATATACTTCCAGTGTAACGGTCTGCGCATAACGATCCCTCCTCTCTTTGCGGACCGGCTTCGGGAAGAAGCAGGTCCCGTACCGACAATCAAATTTCGTACCGTTCCGCCGCTGACGGCGAACCGGATATACACTATGCCTATTGTAATATTATACACCGGGACAAGGTATTATTGTGTCAATTTTTTGTGGCGATTGAAAACTTTCGGCCCTGCTCACTTGCGGAACACGCCGAGGGCGATGCTGACCGGCCGTTCGGACCCGTCGGAAGGACGGTTCTTGATCTGGCCGTCCACGACCATTTCCGAAGACCCGCCGCCGTCGAAGTTGACGGCCTGCACGGCACCGAAGCGGCGCAGGTACCAGGCGAATTCCTTCAGGGTCATGCCGGCGGAATATTGGCTGCGGCCGTCCACGACCATGAGGAGGAGGGAACCGTCCGCCTTGACGCCGGCACCCGTCCGGGGCGCGCGGCCGTTGGCGATGTCCCCCGCCATCTGCTCCTGGGAGGACCGGACGTTGATGGTCCCGTTTTCCACCAGGGAAGGACCGGCCCCGACGACCATCTGCATCAGGTCCGCCGTATGGCTGCCCAGCGTCTGTTCGATTTCCAGCTTGTCGCCGACGCGTACTTTCGCCAAGGCGTCGGCATTGGCGCCGTGGCCCGACAACACGAGGGAATCCGCGTCCAGCGGCATGCTGCCCTTGGTAGACACGGCGGTCACGCGGCCATCCTTCACCTTGACCTCGCGGCCGAATTCATTCGTGCCCGTCGAACGGCCGTACTGGCCGTTGTAGACAATCAGGTCCTGGGCCAGGCGCTGGCGGTTGACGCCGGAGATGAACAAATCCCGGCCGTCCGGCAGTTCCACCGTGCCTTTATAGGACAGGTCCTGCAGGACGCTGTACCGGCCCGTCTTGTCCATGACCAGGGCGCTGCGGGGCGTATCGTCGCCGCCGAAGAAAGTGCCGTTCCATTTGCAGTTGCCGATGACCCAGCCGTCCGTGTCGAAATAGCAGGCATTGATGACGGCCCGGGCTCCCGTCACGGAAGCCGCCCGTGCCAGCCGTCCCCGCCCGTTGTGGTCGAGGGCCGCGGAGAAAGGCTTCACGTAGTACCCGCTGCCCGGGGCCAGGGTCAGGGCGTACAGGCGCACGACCTTCCCGTTCATGTCGTCCTGCCAGTAGGCGTACTGCAGGCCGTTGCCCAGATCCCTGGTCTGCCGGATGATCTGGATGCGGTACAGGTCCAGGACCAGGCGGTCGGGCTTCTTCAGCATCAGGACGCGGTGCTGCCCTTCCTTGGCCAGCGTCACCTGCAGGCGGCTGGCATTTTTCCCCTGCGGCGTCACCTCGATCTGACGGACCGCCGGGTCTTTCGGTTTCTGGGTGAACTTCTTCGCCGTCTTCGTGTCCAGATCGAGGCGGAGGACCGTTCCGTCCACCGTCTCCTTATACTGCACCGGCGCATCCAGGTCCAGCACGACGCGGACCTTCGTCGGGCTCGTGCTGACCCGCATGTTCGTGACGGCCGCCTGGGCCGACGTCTGCACCAGCAGCAGAAGGGCACCCAGCAGGCCTGCCAGACGCCCTGTAACGTTTCCTTTCATCAAATCGGTACCTTCTTTCCGGAAAATGGGAAAACGGCCGGGAAACAGGCTATACGCCCTTTCCGGCCGTCCATGAAATTGACTCTCGTTGTACCGTCCAGCCCGCGGGCCGGGGCGGTATCAGAACATGGCGTTGCTGAACACCGTGCCGGGGCGCAGCTTGTCCAGGTTCTCCAGTGCCTTGCCTGTGCCGACTGCCACGCAGTCCAGCGGGTTTTCCGCCACAATGACCTTGATGCCCGTGTTTTCGCTCAGCATGTGGGCCAGGCCGCCCAGCAGCGCGCCGCCGCCGGTCAGGCAGATGCCGTTGGCCACGATATCCGCCGACAGTTCGGGCGGGCATTTTTCCAGTACGGAGCGGATGCGCCCGAAGAGGCTGTCCAGCGATTCCGACAGGGCCTCGCGGACATCTTTCGACGAAACGGTCAGCTGCACCGGCATGCCGTTCACCGTATTCTGCGCCGTCAGATCCATCTGCTTGTCTTCCGCATTGGGATCCACATTGCCGATTTCGACCTTGATCTTTTCGGCCAGGGTCTCGCCGATGAGGCAGTTGTATTCCTTCTTGATGTAGCGCACGATGGCTTCGTCAAATTTATCGCCGCCGATGCGTACGGAATCGGAATCCACGACGCCACCCAGGCTCAGGATGGCGATATCCGTCGTGCCGCCGCCGATGTCGACGACCATCTTGCCGGACGGCACCATGATGTCGAGACCGGCTCCCAGGGCAGCCGCCAGCGGCTCCTCAATGAGGTACGTTTTGGATACGCCGGCCTGGATGGTCGCTTCCAGCACGGCGCGTTTTTCCACGGACGTGATGTTGACCGGGATGCAGGTCATGACACGGGGACGGAAGAAGAAGCTCTTCCCCGCCACTTTATGGATCAGGTATTCCAGCATTTTCTGGGTAATGGTGTAATTGGCGATGACGCCGTCCCGCAGGGGGCGTACCGCCACGATGCCATGGGGCGTGCGGCCCAGCATTTCCCGGGCTTCCGTGCCTACGGCCAGGATCTTGTTCGTCTTCTTTTCCACCGCCACGACGGAGGGCTCGTTCAGGACGATGCCTTTGCCTTTCACATATACAAGGATGTTGGCCGTCCCCAAATCAATTCCAATGTCTGTCGATCCGCCAAACATAATCTTTCTCCTTCCTTATTCCTGCACCTTGATGCGCTGGATGTCGGCACCCAGGGATTGCAGCTTGCCGACCAGGTTTTCGTAACCGCGGTCGATGTGGTGCAGGTTGCCGATGACCGTCGTCCCTTCCGCCACCAGGCCCGCCAGGACCATGGCAGCGCCGGCACGCAGGTCCGTCGCGTTGACTTCGCAGCCCGTCAGTTTGGCCGGGCCTTCGATTAAGGCGCCGCGGGCGCCGGTCGTTTCGATATTGGCCCCCATGCGGTTCAGTTCCACGACGTGCATGAAGCGGTTCTCGAAGACCGTCTCCATGACCGTGCTGCGGCCTTTGCAGATGGTCATCATGGCCATCATCTGGGCCTGCATGTCCGTCGGGAAACCGGGATAGGGCATGGTCTTGATGTTGATGCCTTTCAGTTCGCCCGGGCAGGTGACGTGGATGCGGTCGATGTCCTCCTCGATGGTGACACCGGCTTCCCGCAGCTTCGCCAGCAGTGGTTTCTGGTGTTCCACCAGTACGTTCTCGATAATGACGTCGCCATGGGTCATGGCCGCGCCGATCATATAGGTGCCGGCCTCGATGCGGTCCGGAATGACCGTATGGTCGCTGCCGTGCATGTGCTTGACGCCCTCGATGCGGATGACATCCGTTCCGGCGCCGCGCACATGGGCGCCCATCTGGTTCAGGTAGTTCGCCAGGTCGACGATTTCCGGCTCTTCCGCCGGGTTTTCCAGGGTCGTCGTCCCTTCGGCCAGGCAGGCCGCCATCATGATGTTTTCCGTGGCACCCACGCTGGGGAAGTCCAGATAGATGTCGGCGCCTTTCAGGCCGTTGGGAGCTGTGGCTTCGATGAAGCCGTGGTCCTGGGTGATCTTGGCACCCAGCAGTTCAAAGCCTTTCAGGTGCAGGTCGATGGGACGGCTGCCGATGGCGCAGCCGCCGGGCTGGGAAATGCGGGCATGGCCCACACGGGCCAGCAGGGGCCCCATGACCACGAAGGAGGCGCGCATGCTGTGCACCAGTTCGTAGGGAGCTTCGTACGCCGTGATATGGCGCGTGTCCAGCGTCAGGGCATGATCTTCGCTGCTGTCGATCTTGACGCCCAGATATTCCAGGACGCCGCAGATCGTCTTGACATCTTCCAGCTGGGGAATCTCGTCCAGATGGCTCGGGGTTTCGCCCAGAATGGAACCGGCTATGATGGGCAGGACGGCGTTTTTCGCTCCGCTGGTCTTGACAGTGCCGACGAGACGGTTGCCACCCTTGACAATCAGTTTATCCACTCAGAATCCTCCTGTGTACCGTTTGGTACGTTGTCTTAAAACCTGTATTCGGTGTTCATGGCACACTGCGCCATGATATCTTTATGATTTCAATAATCCATACTATAATAGCATTTTCGCCCCTGCTCCGCAAGTATCTTTCCCGGCACGAAAAAAGCGGCGGGACGATGCCGCCGCTTTGTCCGGTCTTACTTTTTCAGTTTCAGGGTGCGCGCGGCCGCCTCTTCCTGCTGCCGCCGCTCTTCCGCCAGTTCCTTCATGCGCTTTGCCTTGGCTTCGGCCCGCTGTTTCTGGGCTTCATCCAGTTCCGCCGAGGTCTGGTGGTTCTTGGCCGCTTCCTCTTTGCGCAGCTGTTCCCAGGCTTCGCGTTCGGCCTGGATATGCCTGCGCTGCTCCTCCATCTTACGGCGCATTTCCGCTTCCCGCTGATACATGTTGGACAGCAGGGGTTTCTGCGCCAGCTTCCGGGAATAATAGAGGTACGCGAAGAAGACGGGCCACAACAGGAATGTAAAGACAATCCAGCCGGGACGGTAGGGTGTCTTGCGTTTTTCCGAATCGCGGATGACATACCACGTCATGATGCACCGCACGACGAGGGACACCCAGATATAGGTGTTTTGATCAAATTTCATGCTGTCTGCCTTCTCCTGCCTTCAAGTCTCATCCCGCCGCGTTTCCGCCACGGTCATTTCGCCAGGCGGACCTTGTCCGCCAGGATGTTGTAATAGGTCTGTTTTTCCGAAATCACCTTTTTCAGGTGCCGGATCTTGTCCGGATCGTCCGCTTTGGCCAGGAGGGCTTTCAGATCGTTGATTTCCGCTCTCAGCTCCACCATTTTATTGCCGGCAACCGGTTCCATGAAATCCGTCATGATACTGTCACCTCCAACCCCATAGAGTTCGATTCCCATGATTACGGGTATCCCAAAACCGTTTCGGGATATACCCCCCTATTGTCATTATATACTAAAACCGCGCGGCAGGGCAACCGCGGCGTCCGGAAAACACAAAAAAGGCACCCTGCGTACTGCAGGATGCCTTTTGTAGTTGCGTCTGCCTTGCTCAGGCTTTGGCTTGCGACAGTTTTACCGTCTTGAGCCGGGCTTCGGCCCGTTTCAGGTCGGCCTGGACCGCCGGCAGATCGATGTCCTTGTCCAGGTTGTCGATCTTGGCCTTGGCACGTTCCAGGGCTGCCTTCGCTTTGTCCACGTCAATGGATTCAGCGGTTTCGGCGGCTACGCTTAAAATGGTAACCACGTTGTCCTTGACTTCGAGGAACCCGCCGTCCACAAACAGATAATGGGCCTCCCCGGTCTCGTCGCGGTATTTCAGCGGCGCCGGGTCGAGGGCCGCAACCATGGTGGCATGCCGGGGCAGGATGCCCACGGCGCCGCCTTCGGTATGGGCGTCGACATAGGAGATGTTATCTGCCTGGAACACGTAGGCGTCCGGAGACAGGACATTCAGCTGCATTAAATTAGCCATAAGCTCACTCCGCATTAGCTTCTGCTTCGATCTTCTTCGCCTTTTCGACAGCCATATCGATGGTGCCTACCATGTAGAAGGCGTTTTCAGGCAGATCGTCGTGCTTGCCTTCCAGGATTTCCTTGAAGCCGCGGATGGTCTCTTTCAGCGGAACGTACTGGCCGGGGGTACCGGTGAACTGTTCGCCTACGAAGAACGGCTGGGACAGGAAACGCTGGATCTTACGGGCGCGGGCAACGGTGACCTTGTCTTCTTCGGACAATTCTTCCATGCCCAGAATGGCGATGATATCCTGCAGTTCCTTATAGCGCTGCAGAATAGCCTGTACGCCGCGGGCGACTTTATAGTGTTCTTCGCCGACGATCAGCGGATCCAGGATACGGCTGGTGGAGTCCAGAGGATCCACGGCCGGATACAGGCCCAGTTCGGCGATGGAACGGTTCAGGTTGGTCGTTGCGTCCAGATGGGCGAAAGTGCCTGCCGGAGCAGGGTCGGTCAAGTCGTCGGCAGGTACGTAGACGGCCTGTACCGACGTGATGGAACCTTTCGTCGTGGAAGCGATACGTTCCTGCAGGGCGCCGATGTCGTTAGCCAGCGTGGGCTGGTAACCTACGGCGGAAGGCATACGGCCTAACAGTGCGGATACTTCGGAACCGGCCTGAATGAAACGGAAGATGTTGTCGATGAACAGCAGCACGTCCTGGCCGGATACGTCACGGAAATATTCCGCCATGGTCAGGCCCGTCAGGCCGACACGCATACGGGCTCCGGGGGGCTCGTTCATCTGCCCGTATACCAGGCAGGTCTTGTTGATAACGCCGGACTCCTTCATTTCACCCCAAAGGTCATTGCCTTCACGGGTACGTTCGCCTACGCCTGCGAATACGGAATAACCGCCGTGGGCCGTAGCGATGTTATGAATGAGTTCCATGATGATAACGGTCTTGCCTACACCGGCGCCGCCGAACAGACCAACCTTGCCGCCTAATGCGTAAGGTTCGATCAGGTCGATGACTTTAATGCCGGTTTCCAGCATTTCCGCCGTCGTGGACTGTTCCGCAAAAGCCGGAGCAGGACGATGAATAGGCCAATAATCGGCTGCTTCAACAGGAGTGGGATCGTGGTCTACGGTCTCGCCCAATACGTTGAAGATACGGCCCAGGGTCCCGGGACCAACGGGAACCTTGATGGGCGCACCAGTGTCGACTGCATCCATTCCGCGAACCAGGCCATCGGTGGAGCTCATGGCAACGGTACGAACGACGTCGTTGCCGATGTGCTGCATGACTTCCGTGGTCAGATGGATCTTGATGCCCTCACCGACGACACCGTCGATGTGGATCGCGTTATAGATAGCAGGCAGGCCATTTGGCGGAAATTTAATGTCGACAACAGGGCCGACGACTTGTACTATCTTACCAGTCATCTATAATTTTCCTCCCTTAGTTTTGCTGGCTCAGTGCTTCCGCACCGCCAACAATTTCGTTGATTTCACGAGTAATGCCTGCTTGACGAGCTTTATTGTATGACAACTCTAAAGATCTAAGTAAATCACTCGCATTGTCGGTAGCCGAAGACATGGCCGTCATACGGGCACCGAGTTCGGATGCCGCAGACTGCATGAGCGCGGCATAAATCAGAGTCTTGACGTAGTTAGGAAGCAGTTCCTTCATCAGCGTCTGGGGGTTCGGCTCGTAAATGACTTCGCCGATTTCCTCTTCCTCTTCGTCATCTTCATCGGACGGGAAGGAGACGCCGCTGGAAATCTTGACTGCTTTTTCTCCCGGTACCAGGACCGGCAGCAACTGGGTGGTTTCCGGCGTGAAGGACAGGGCCGACTTGAAATGCGTGTAAATCAGCTTCACTTCGTCCACTTCGCCCGAAATGAACATTTCGGAAGCGGCCTTGGCGATCTGTTCCGCATAGTCGAAGTTCGGTTTATCCGACAGACCGAAGAAATCCTTCGCTACATCGAAGCCGCGATGCTGGAAATATTCCTTCGCTTTACGGCCGACCGTGATGATGCTGTAGTTTTCGCATTCCGTGATTTCCGCCAGGGCGTGCTTCAGGACGTTGGAGTTGTAAGGGCCGGCCAAGCCTTTGTCGCCGGCGATTACGATGAATCCGGTCTTCTGCACGCTGCGGGACGTCATCAGCGGTGCTTCGCTCAGGTCCAGTTTGCTTTGCAGCGTCGTGTCACCCAGAGCGGTAATGAGCATCGATTCGATTTTTTCGGCAAAGGGGCGGCTGGATGCAGCTTTTTCCTGCGCCCGGCGCAGACGCGCGGCAGCAACCATCTTCATGGCTTTCGTGATCTGCTGGATGTTACCGATACTGCGCATGTGCCGGTGAATTTCGCGTGGATTCGGCATCAGTCACTCACCTCTTTCCGTCAGAGGGGGTAAAGGTCTGCTTGAAGTCTTCAATAGCTTTCTTCAGAGCTGCTTCGTTCGCATCGGTGATCTTCTTGTTCTTGACGATGTCCGCCCCGATTTCCGGTGCGTTGTTATCCAGATATTTCAGCATTTCTGCTTCGAAACGGGTTACGTCGGAAGCGGGAATGTCGTCCAGATAGCCTTTCGTGCCGGCATAGAGGGACATGACCTGTTTTTCTACGGGCATCGGGGAGTACTGCGGCTGCTTCAGCAGTTCCGTCATGCGGACGCCGCGGTCCAGCTGTGCCTTCGTGGTCTTGTCCAGGTCGGAACCGAACTGGGCGAATGCGGCCAGTTCGCGGTACTGGGCCAGGTCCAGACGCAGGGTGCCGGCTACGTTCTTCATAGCCTTGATCTGTGCGGAACCACCGACACGGGATACGGACAGACCGACGTTGATAGCCGGGCGGATACCTGCGTAGAACAGGTCCGTTTCCAGATAAATCTGGCCGTCGGTGATGGAAATTACGTTGGTCGGGATGTAGCCGCCTACGTCGCCTGCCAGCGTTTCAATGATAGGCAGGGCCGTGATGGAGCCGCCGCCGGCCTGTTCATTACGACGGGCTGCGCGTTCCAGCAGACGGGAATGTAAGTAGAATACATCGCCGGGGTAAGCTTCACGTCCGGGAGGACGACGGAGCAGCAGGGACATGGCACGGTATGCCACAGCGTGCTTGGACAGGTCATCGTAAATGACCAGCACGTCTTTGCCCTGGTTCATGAAATATTCCGCCATGGATACGCCGGCGTAAGGAGCCAGGTACTGCAGCGGAGCGGACTGTGCGGCCGTAGCGGCCACGATGATGGTGTAGTCCTTGGCACCGTATTTTTCAAGGGTACGGGACAGGCGTGCAACCGTGGAGGCCTTCTGGCCGATGGCTACATAAACGCAGAGAACGCCGTTCCCTTTCTGGTTGATGATCGTATCGATGACGATGGCGGATTTACCGGTGCCACGGTCGCCGATGATCAATTCACGCTGACCACGTCCGATAGGTACCATGGCGTCGATAGCCTTGATACCGGTCTGCAGAGGTACATCTACAGGTTTACGGTCTGCAATGCCCGGCGAAGGGGATTCGACCGGACGGGTAGCGGCATATTTGATTTCACCCAGGCCATCGATGGGTTCGCCCAGGGGGTTGACGACACGGCCCAGCAGGCCTTCGCCTACAGGAACCTGCATCAGTTTGCCCGTGCGGCGTACGATATCGCCCTGGCCGACGGTGGTTTCACCGCCCATCAGCACGATGCCGACGCGGTCCGGCATCAGGTTCTGCACCATGCCGTAGACGCCGCCTTTCAGGGAGACCAGTTCGCCTGCCATAGCATGGCGGAGGCCGGTCACGGTCGCAATGCCGTCGCCTACTTTTTCAATGGTGCCGACTTCTTCCATATCGGGCTGGATGTCGGTCTTTTCAACAGTCTTTGTCAGGCTTTCGGTCACTGCGGCGAAGTCCGTCAGGGCACCGCCCTTTACAGTTTCCTTGGCCATGGCATCGCTGACCTTTTCCATCTGACGTTTCACGCTGGCGTCATAAATCTGATCGCCGGCTTTTAATACGGAACCGCCAATAATGGAAGGATCAACAGTGGTTTCCAAGTATACCAGATAGCCCAGCTTATCGCCGATAAACTTGGCTACGGTGTCTTTTTCAGATACAGTGAGTTCTTTAGCCGTCGTCAGGACAACGGGAATGATGCCGTTGCTGGCTACGGACTTCAGCTTGTCCCCTGCGAGCTGGAGTTTTTCCAGGCTCTTGAGGATCAGGCTCAGTTTTTCATCGCTAGCCATACTGTATCTTTCACCTCCATGTCTCCTGTGTCAAAACAGGTATTTAAGATAACAGGCGCAAAAAGCCTGTATTCGTTTCGTAATTCAGGTTTGCGGTCCGATTATTTGTTCAGGACGGAATCAGCGGTTTTCGCAACCATTTCCTGGTCGGCAGCGGAATTCAGTTTCTGGTCCACTACCTTGCTGGCGATTTCCGTAGCCAGGGTGATAACCTGTGCACGGACATCGGTCAGGGCCTGGTCCTTTTCGTCAGCGATGGTCTGTTTCGCTGCCGTCATCATCTGATCCTTTTCAGCCTGTGCCTGTGCCATATAATCGTCATGAACCTTCTGGCCTGCCTTGTTGGCCTTATCGAGGATAGCGTTGGCTTCTTCGCGGGCGTCAGCCAGCTGTTTGCTGTACTGGGCCTTCAGGGCTTCTGCTTCCACTCTGGTCTTTTCAGCGGTTTCCAGATCGTTGGCAACGCGTTCGCGGCGTTCGTCCAACACTTTCATTAACGGTTTATAGGCGAATTTGCCCAGGATGAAGAGGAGGATCAGGAAATTAATGATCTGCGCAAAAAACGTTGCATCAAATTCTACCAATTTCAGCACTCCTTTTCCTAATCATCATAAAGCTTGTTCGCAGCCGATCCGTATACCGGAATCGATTATTTTACGAACGGGTTAGCGAATACCAGTACGATAGCGATAACGACGGCAATGATAGGAATGGATTCGATCAGGCCGACGGAAATGAACATGGTAACCTGGAAGTTGGAAGCCTGTTCCGGCTGACGAGCCATGCATTCCAGAGTCTTGGACGTAACCATGCCGTCGCCCTTGGCAGCGCCCATAGCGGCGAAAGCACCAATAATACCTGCGGCCAGTACGGAGGCAGCTACAATAATTGCGTTTTCCATTTAAATATTCATCCTTTCACTTTTCTCATTTTCTCAAAACGGTTTTGTTGTTTGCTTCGGTTTCCCGCGCGCCCTCACGCACGGGAAGGGATTCACCGGATCAGTGGTTGTTCACAAAGGACGGCGCGATGTTGATGATACTCAGCATCGTGAATACGAATGCCTGCAACACGCCGACGAAGAGACTGAACAGGACCCAGATGTCGGGAATGACCCAGGGGCACAACTTATACAAGACAATCAGAAGGATTTCGCCGGCAAGGATATTACCAAACAGACGAAGAGCCAGGGTTATGGGTTTCGCGATTTCTTCCACGATGTTCAGCGGTAAGAACGGAACATAGGGTTTCACGAAGTGGCCGAAATAGCCGACGCCTTTGTTGGCGATGCCGAAGATGTAGGCCACGACCATAACCAGGATAGACAAAGCAAAGACAGTGTTCATATCATTCGTGGGCGAAGTGAAATGAATACCGATGCTCGGCAGGAATACGCCGATTTCATTGGCGACAAACAGATAGAGGAACAGGGTGAAGAAGAATGCCTGCATCTTGCTGCGGCCTTCCTTGCCCATATTCTTTTCAATCAGTCCGCCAAGGGCATCGAAAAACATTTCCAACGCTGCCTGTGCGCGGCCCGGAACCATTTTGGAACCGGAAGTGATCGCCCATACGACGACAATCGTGATGATGCATGCGAGCCAGCTCATATAGAGGGTCTGCATGTGGACCGTCATGCCGAGGAAGTCGACCTGCATAGGCAGGTAATGAATGATCTCGTTGCTTGCTTGTTCAGCAGTTCCCATCTCGTTTTTCTCCTTTCCTCACGGCCGGCGAATGTCTTTTTGGTTCTTTCGGCGCGTGAAATTTAATAGATTGAAAATAAATATAATATGTAACAGAATAAAGCCCAACAGCAGCGGAGCCACTGTCAGCCTTAATCTTAACATACTAAAAACGAGGATTACCGCCAGAGCCAGACGGGTGACGCGCATGACAGCCACCAAGCGCCGCGACAGAGGCGGGTACTTGGCCGAATACCACGTACAGCCGAAGACGATGGCCGCGTCCAGCACGGCCCACGCCATGCCGCCCAGCCACGAAGTCCGGGCGTCCCCGGTCAGCAGGAAGGCTCCCGCCGCCCCCAGGATTACCGCCACGGCCAGCTGCCGTTTCCAAAGAAGCTTCAGGGCCGCTTCGACACTGGCCAAACTACTCCCTTTGAAATCCAGCATATCCAGTCTTGCTCCGTAATTGTGAAAAATGTGTGATTTTGGTTGCGCTATTTTATTTTAATATATTCTGACTCAAAGGACAACTCTTTTTTGGGCTTTTGCACGACGTGTCTACTTTCTGTACAAAAAATCCCCTGTTCCCATCGAAAAAGGTTGTTACTGTACGTTAAACTCTTCCGGTGTTTCGTCCGTATAGCCAAAATGTTTCAAAATAAAGCCAACAATGCGCCGGCAGGCCTTGCCATCACCGTAGGGATTGACCGCTTCAGCCATACTCCGGTAGTACGCCGGATCCGTCAGGAGCTTCATGGTTTCCTCCCGGACGGCGTCGTAATCCGTCCCTACGAGGCGGACCGTTCCGGCCGTCACGGCTTCGGGCCGTTCCGTCGTGTCGCGCAGCACCAGGACCGGTTTGCCCAGGGCCGGTGCTTCCTCCTGAATGCCGCCGCTGTCCGTCAGGACGATGTCGGCACGGCTCATGAGGTTGGCGAACGGCTGGTAGTCCATGGGCTCCGTCAGGTAGACGCGGTCCAGGCCTTCCAGTTCGGCCTTCACGACTTCGCGCACTTTGGGATTCTTATGCACCGGGAAGATGGCCGCCACATCGGGGCACGCTTCCAGGACCGACTTCAGGGCGCGGTACACGTGGCGCATGGGTTCGCCCAGGTTTTCCCGGCGGTGCGTCGTCATCACGATGAGGCGCTTGTTTTCCGCCAGGGCCTTTTCCACGACGGGGTCGTCGAACTTGTAGTCCCGGCGTACCGTCGTATCCAGGGCATCGATGACCGTGTTGCCCGTCACAAAGATACGGGAAGAATCCACGTTTTCCTTCAGCAGGTTGTTCCGGCTCGTCGTCGTCGGCGAGAAATGCAGGTCCGCGATGGCGCCGGTCAGTTTACGGTTCATTTCCTCCGGGAAGGGGGAATACTTGTTGCCCGTGCGCAGGCCCGCTTCCACATGGCCCACGGGAATCTGCATGTAGTAAGACGCCAGGGCGCCGGCAAAGGTCGTCGTCGTGTCGCCGTGGACCAGTACCAGGTCCGGCTTCGCCTGCTCCAGGACGTCCTTCAGTCCCATCAAAGCGCGGGTCGTCACATCGTACAGCGTCTGGCCGCCCTTCATGATGTTCAGGTCGTAGTCAGGGACGATGCCGAACAGTTCCAGCACCTGGTCCAGCATTTCGCGGTGCTGGGCCGTCACGGCGACGATCGGTTCGATCGTGTCCGGGTGCTTGCGCAGTTCCATGACGAGGGGACACATCTTGATGGCTTCCGGCCGCGTGCCGAAAACCGTCATGACTTTCAGTTTCTTCAAAGGAAAGACCTCCTTGTATTGCAGGCCGTCAATTCATACGGTCATTCAAAATACCGATCTTCTTGGCACCGATGGCCACTGCCACCACCACGACGATGATGACCGCCGCCGCCACGTATCCGCTCGCTTCGGAGAGGATGGCCGCCGCGATGCTCAGGACGGCGCTGATGGCGTACATGAGGAGCACGACCTGGCGCTGGCTCATGCCCATGGCCAGCAGGCGGTGATGCAGATGCCCTTTGTCGGGCTGGAAAATGGGCCGCCCGTTGCTGTAGCGCCGCAGGATGGCGAAGGCCGTGTCCATGATGGGCACGCCCAGGGCCACGGCCGGCACGATGAGGGCGATGGTCGCGGCGCTCTTCACGGCGCCGAAGACGGAAATCGCCGCCAGCATGTAGCCGATGAACATACTGCCCGTATCGCCCATGAAGATGGTCGCCGGGTTGAAGTTATAATGGATGAAGCCGATGATGCCGCCGGCCAGGGCCGCCGTCACGGTCGCCACCGGGAAATAGCCCTGATGCACGGCCACGAGGATGACCGTGATGGACGCGATGCCCGTCACGCCGGCCGCCAGTCCGTCCAGGCCGTCAATCAGGTTGACGACGTTGATGAAGCTGATGACCCAGAAGATCGTGAACGGGATGGACAGGTATTCCAGATAGAAATAGCCGCCGAAGGGGTTGTTCAGCCACTCGATGCGGATGTCGAAGGCGCACAGGATGCACGCCCCGACGATCTGTCCCAGGAGCTTGACTTTCGCCGGCAGGGAATATTTGTCGTCCAGGATGCCGAGAAAGACGATCCACGTGCCGCCCAGCAGGATGCCGACGATGTCTTTCGTCAGCGGGACACACAAAACCACGGCCAGGACGGTGGCCAGATAGATGGCCAGGCCGCCGAGGCGCGGCATGATGTGCGTATGTACTTTTCGTTTATCGGGTCGGTCCACCGCACCGATGCGGAACGCCAGCTGCTTCACGTAGGGCGTGAGCAGGAAGCTTGCCAGCAGGGCGATGATGAGGGCTAAAATATACACGCTTGCTTAACCTCTTTTTTCCTTGTCCGGGTCATCGAGGATTTCCACCCGGATATCCGAGCCGGCCAGCATATCCTGGGCCAGCGCGTCCGGATAGGGTTCCTTGTAGACGATCCGTTCAATACCCGCGTTGATCAGGATCTTGGTGCAGACCACGCAGGGCTGGTTTGTGCAGTACAGCGTGCCGCCTTCGACGGACACGCCGTGTACGGCCGCCTGCACGACGGCGTTCTGTTCCGCGTGGATGCCGCGGCACAGTTCATGGTTCTTGCCCGACGGGACATGGAGCTGTTCCCGCAGGCAGCCGACTTCGGCGCAGTGGGGCATGCCCTTCGGCGTGCCGTTGTACCCTGTCGCCAGAATCTGCTTGTTTTTCACGATGACCGCACCTACGCTGCGGCGCAGGCACGTAGACCGCTTGCTGACCACTTCGGCGATTTCCATGAAATAGTGGTCCCAGTCGGGTCTCGTCTCTTTCTTTGCCATACTGATACCTTCCGGCCTGACGGCCGTCCTTTGCCTGCCTTTGGGGCAGGACATCTTACAGCGTACCGAAGACGCGGTCGCCCGCATCGCCCAGGCCGGGCAGGATGTAGGCTTTGTCGTTCAGTTCACGGTCCAGGGCCGCCGTGTAGATTTCCACATCGGGGTGCTCCTTGTTGACCAGTTCGACCCCCTGGGGCGCCGCTACGAGCACCATGAGGGTGATATTCTTCAGGCCGTGCTTTTTCAGCATCGTGATCGCTGCCGCCGCGGAACCGCCCGTGGCCAGCATGGGATCGACGACGATGCATTTCGCGTCCATCTGTTTCGGCAGGCCGCAGTAGTATTCATGGGGTTCGTGCGTCACGGGGTCGCGGTAGAGGCCGATATGGCCCACGTGGGCATGGGGAACCATGCGCAGCACGCCGTTCAGCAGACCCAGGCCGGCGCGCAGGATCGGGATGATCGTCACTTCGCCCGCCAGGCGGGAGCCCGTCATCTTTTCCAGCGGCGTCTCGATTTCGACCGGCTCCAGCGGCCAGTCGCGGGTCACTTCGTACGTCATGAGCGAAGCGATTTCGCCGCAGAGTTCGCGGAAGTTCTTGCTGTTGCAGTTTTTGTCGCGCATCATCGTCAGTTTATGCGCAATCAGCGGATGGTCCACAATGTGCAGTTTCATGTCGTTTCCCCTTTTCCCGTTCCGTATGTCCTTCTTCAGCGTTTTTCGATGTCCATGATCTTGTTGACACGGCGTTCATGGCGTCCGCCGGCAAATTCCGTGTCCAGCCAGATGTCGAGCAGCATGACCGCCAGGCCGGGGCCCGTTACGCGCTCGCCCATGCACATCACGTTGGCATTGTTGTGCTCGCGGCTCTTCTCGGTCGAGAAGGCGTCACTGCACAACGCGGCGCGGATGCCGTGCACTTTGTTGGCTGCGATGCACATGCCCAGGCCGGTGCCGCAGACGAGGATGCCGCGGTCCGCCCGGCCGGCAACGACTTCGTCGCAGACCTTGACCGCGTAGTCGGGGTAGTCGCAGGATTCTTCCGTGTAGGTACCCACATCGTTCGTCTCGATGTTCCGTTCCGCCAGGTGGTCCATGAGGACCTTTTTCAGATGAATGCCGCCGTGATCGCTGCCAATCGCAATTTTCATGATTCCGCCTCCGAAAATGACATGTTTCGTAGTTGTTCCAGTTCCCGGCTGTGTACCGGGACATCTGTTCCAATTGTTATATTTTAACATAAATGCCCGTGTCTTACAAACCGGGCGGGAACGCGCCGCCGGCGCGCCCCGGCGTTCAGTCCTCCAGCATGTAGTCCGGGAACCCGCTGCCGCTCCGGACGGTCACCTGCCCGTCCCGCGCCAGCAGGATGTTGAAGCCCGCCGCCTTGCGCATGCGGTTCATGACGGCCAGTCCCAGGCCGGTTTCGCTGACGCCCATGCCCAGGATGACCGACGGGCTGAAGCGGTCGAATTTCCGCAGCTGCGTGTAGAGGCTTTCCGCCAGGTCCGCCTTGTCCGCGCCCCAGGAAAGGATGTCGACGGATCCGTTGCGGCCCAGCAGGGTCTGCAGTTCCTTTTCCGTGCGGTCGTCGCAGAGGACGCCAACGCGGATGCCCTGTTTCGCCGCCCGTTCCACCGCCCGGACGAGGCGCATAGCGCTTTCGGGACCTTCGTAAATGTACATGGGGGCCTTCGGCGCGTAGTGCCGGTATTTCATGCCCGGCGCTTTGGGGCGCAGGGCCGGATTGCCGTTCAGGGCCGGGTCGATTTCCACGGCGCCCAGCAGACTTTCCAGCATTTCCCGCGTGATGCCGCCGGGCCGCAGGATGGTCGGGACGGGCGACGTCGTGTCCACGACCGTCGACTCCACGCCGATGCCGCAGCTGCCGCCGTCCAGGATGCCCGCGATCTTGCCCGTCATGTCCTCGGCGACATCGGCGGCGTTCGTGGGACTCGGCTTGCCGGAAATGTTCGCGCTCGGTGCCGCGATGGGGCAGCCGCAGGCCGCGATAAAGGCATTCGCCACCGGGTGGGAGGGCATGCGCACGGCCACCGTGTCCAGGCCGGCGCTCGTCTCGTCCGGCACGCAGGACGCCTTCGGCACGACCACCGTCAGGGGACCGGGCCAGAACGTGTCGATGAGGGCCTGCGCATTGGCGCTGAGCCCCGTCGTCAGGCCCTGGATCTGTTCCTTCGCCGCCACGTGCAGAATAAGCGGATTGTCCGCCGGCCGTCCTTTCGCCGCGAAAACCTTCGCCACCGCCGCGCCGTTCAGGCCGTCGGCACCGAGGCCGTACACCGTTTCCGTCGGGAAGGCAACCACTTCGCCGGCCCGGATGAGGGCCGCCGCCTCTTCAATCGCCTGGTGCGGATCCTTCTTCAAATCCCAAAATTTCGTTTCCACTTTCTGTTTCCTCTTTTATTCTGAATTGCCGTATATACGGAACTGCCGTCCCGTTACTTACCATTCTCTGCCGGGTTCTTATTGCCGTCCCGCAGCGCCGCCACCGCTGCCGCGTAACGCGACCCGGGGCGGGCGGCGAAGACCATGCGGTCGATGCCGGCGAAATCGAGGCAGACCGCCGTTTCCGCCAGGCCCGCCCGGGCACAGAGCGCCGCCACGGCCTGTCCTTCCCCGATGCCCACTTCAAAGGCCGCCAGGCCGTCTTCCGCCAGGAAGGACGGCAGCTGCCGCAGCAGGCGGCGGTACACATCGAGCCCGTCCCGTCCGCCCCGCAGGGCCAGTTCCGGCTCCCGGTGCACCTCGGGCGCCAGGCCCGCCATATCCCCTTCCGGAATGTACGGCGGGTTCGACACAATGACATCGTAACGCCGTCCCGCCGGCACGCGGGCCAGCAGGTCCGACTCCAGAAATTCCGTCCGCTCCGCCACGCCCAGGTTCCGGGCGTTTTCCTTTGCCACGGCCAGGGCCGCCGGCGAGATGTCCAGCGCCGTTCCGCTGGCATCGGGCAGCAGGGCCAGCAAAGACAGCAGGATCGCGCCGCTGCCCGTACCCACGTCGAGCAGGGACAGGCGGTGCTGCCGCAGTTCGTCCGCCCCTCCCGTATTGCGGGCCGCCGCCTCTTCCGCCGCCGCCTGGCGGTCCGTCGCCTCCTGCACGATGAAGCGGGCCTTGTCAGGGTCCGTCTCTTCCTGCAGGCGCGCGCGGGCGGCCTCCCGGCTCTTTTCCGCCAGGGTCCGCATCTCCTCCGCCTTGCGGCGCCAGAACGCCTCCTTCTCCAGCTGGACGAGGCTCTTGCCCGTCAGGCAACGCACGATGTTCTCCACCAGCAGTTCCGTTTCCGGACGGGGAATCAGGACATCGGGCGTGACCTTGAAGTCCCACTTCAAAAAGCCCTTGCGGCCCAGGATATAGGCCACCGGTTCCCGCCCCGCGCGCCGCACCACCGCCTCGTGGTAGCGCTTCAGCACATCCGGCCCCAGCTCCTCGTTGAAACGCAGGAACAGGTCGACGCGTTTGCAGCCGAGAATGTCACAAAGCAGTATCTCCGCATCGAGGCGCGGTGAGTCCACGCCCCGTCTGCCGAAATACTGCTGTGTCCAGTTCAATATGGAATTGACAGTCCAACGGGTTTCTTCTGCCATAATGTTACCCTTTGTCAAACACTTCTGCCGGCCTCACTGCATGGCCGCCAGCTTGCGGCTCTGGGCGTCCGTCATAAGGGCCCCGAGCAGTTCGTCCAGGTCCCCGTCCACGATGGCGTCCAGCTTGTGCAGCGTCAGCCCGATGCGGTGGTCCGTCACACGGCCCTGGGGATAATTGTACGTGCGGATGCGTTCGCTCCGGTCGCCCGTCCCCACCTGGCTCCGGCGTTCCGCCGCCTCCGCCTGCTGCTGCTCGCGCTGGTACAGTTCCATCACGCGGGAACGCAGGACGCGCAGGCACTTTTCGCGGTTCTTCAGCTGGGACTTCTCGTCCTGGCACTGGGCCACGATGCCCGTCGGGATGTGGGTCATGCGCACGGCCGACTCCGTCTTGTTGACATACTGGCCGCCGGCGCCGCCCGCCCGGTACGTATCCACCTTGATGTCCTCCGGCCGGATCTCGATATCGACCTCTTCCGCCACCGGCAGGACCGCCACGGTGCACGTCGACGTGTGGATGCGGCCCTGGGACTCCGTCTCGGGGACGCGCTGCACGCGGTGCACGCCGCTTTCAAACTTAAGATGTGCATAGGCGCCCAGCCCGGAAATCTGGGCGACGACTTCCTTGAAGCCGCCCAGCCCGGTTTCGCTGGCATCCATGACTTCGACGCGCCAGCCCTTGCTTTCGGCGTAGCGCGTGTACATGCGGAACAGGACGCCCGCGAAGAGCGCCGCCTCGTCCCCGCCGGCACCGGCGCGGATTTCCAGGATGACGTCCTTGTCATCGTTCGGGTCCGACGGCAGGAGCAGCACCGTCAGGCGCTGTTCGTACTCCGCCAGCTCCCCTTCCAGGGACGCCGCCTCGTCCCGGGCCATCGCCGCCAGTTCCGGATCGCCCGGGTCGGCGGCGGCCGCCAGGTCGTCGTCATACATTTTCTTTTTTGCCTTGTATTCCCGGAAGACGGCCACGATTTCCTCGAGTTTCGCGTGGCTGCGGGCGTACTTCATGTACTGGTCCGGATCAGCCACGACGGCGGGATCCGACAGCTTCGCCTCCAGGTCGAGGTACTTTTCTTCCAGGCTGTGCAATTGTTCCAGCATACTCATTATATACTCTCCGTACAGGAGTTGTCATGGCCGTCCCGGCATCATTCCCGGACCGGCTCTTCCGCTGCTTCTTTCCTTGTTTCTGCCGCGTCCGGCTCCTCCGCAGCCGCTTCCGCAGCCTCAACGGGCGCCTTGAGGGCGATGCTGTCCGGCACCTGCATGGTGACCACGGCCTTTTCGTCCACCGGCACGACGGCCTTGACGGACGCAATGGCCACTTCGATCATTTCGTCCGCCGGTTCCCGCGTCGTCAGCTTCTGCAGCAGCAGCCCCGGCAGGATCAGCTTATGGACCCAGGGGTTGTCGTTGTGCCTGCCGGCGAAGCGGATGATTTCGTAACTGACGCCCGCGACGACGGGCATCAGGATGACCCGCGACAGGATGCGCTCCAGCAGGTTTGGCCAGCCCAGGAAGGCGAAGATGAAGATGCTGATGCACATGACGATCATGAGGAAGTTCGTGCCGCAGCGCGGATGCAGGCGCGGGAATTTGCGCACGTTCTCCACCGTCAGGGGCAGGCCCGCCTCGTAGGTGAAGATTGTCTTATGCTCCGCCCCGTGGTACTGGAAGACGCGCTGGATGTCCTTCATGGAGGAAATGGCCGCGATATAGGCCAGGAAGATGGCCATGCGCAGGACGCCTTCCGCCAGGTTCAGCGTCACGGCATTCGTCGTCCAGTGCTGCAGAAAGCGCACGGACCACGTGGGAATGGCGATGAAGAGACCGACGGCGAGCAGGACGGAGACCACGATGGTCAGGGCCATGTCCTTGTCGTCCATTTCCTCGTCTTCGTCGCCCGATACCTGGGCCGAGTAGCTGAGGGCCTTCATGCCCATGATGAGGGACTCGATCAGCACCACGACCCCGCGGATAAGGGGTTTCTTTAAAATGGGATGGCGGTCCTGGATGCTGTTCACGGGGTGCACGTCCACGTCGATGGTCCCATCGGCTTTGCGGACCGCGACGGCCACATCCTTCGGGCCGCGCATCATGACACCCTCAATGACGGCCTGACCGCCTATATTGAACTTAGCCATGTTACACTTTCGTCAAAATTTGTCCGTATACAATTACAGCAGAGCCTAAGCTCTGCTGTAAGTCGTAATGTTTGGTTTGGTATGGAATTACTTGCCTTCTTTGCCGTAGCGTTTGTTGAACTTTTCGATACGGCCGCGGGCGGCAACGTTACGCTGCTGGCCGGTGTAGAACGGATGGCATTTGCTGCAGACGTCGACGCGCAGTTCCGGTTTGGTGGAACCCGTGATGAAGGTATTGCCGCAGCCGCAGGTTACTTTGCAGTCCGTATAGAATTTCGGATGGATATTTTCTTTCATTTCAAGCACCTCTTTTTTAAATTACCCTAATGTATCCAGACATTAACGCTTGAATATCATACCACACGAAGGCCGGGAGTGCAAGTAAAAATTACCGCGTTTCCGCCGGGGCCGGATCCGCCGCGGCTTCCGGCGCCTTGTCCTGCGCCTTTTCCGCCGCTGCCGCCTTGGCCGCGCGCTTCTTCGCCGTGGCCGGCTTCGTGTTGAACTTCTGCATCACCGCGTCGGCGTCGCCGCCCGTTTCCAGCCAGTATTCCAGGGCGTCCGCCGTCTTGACCACAATATCGTCCATGACCTTCTTGTCGTCCCCCTGGAAGCGCTGCAGCACATGGTTGATAACGGCCTGCTGGTCGTGGGCCGGATGGCCGATACCCAGCCGGAAGCGCGGGAACGTGTCCGTGCCCAGGTTGTTCATGATGGACTTGATGCCGTTGTGGCCGCCGCTGGATCCCTTTTTCCGGATGCGCAGCGTCCCCACGGGCAGGTCCATGTCATCGTGGACCACGGCGACATCTTCCGGCGCCACATTGTAAAAATGCGCCCACGCCCCGACGGCGTTGCCGCTCAGGTTCATATAGGTCGTCGGTTTCAGCAGCCAGACCTTCTCGCCGCCCACGCGGTATTCCACATACGAAGCGTCCCGATCGGTCCGCCAGCTGTTTTCCAGGCCCCAGCGGCGCGCCAGCTCGTCGGCCACCATGAACCCCGCGTTATGGCGCGTGCCGGCATACTCCCGGCCGATATTTCCCAAACCTGCAATGATCTTCATCTTGTCAACCTCATTTCCTGTCTGCCAGCGGCACCAGCGTATAGCCCTGCTGCCGCAGCGTATCAATCAACGGCCCCGCGGCATCCACCGTCGGCTGCCGCGACGCCCTGTAGTACGGGCTGTCCCCGTCATGGAGCAGGACGATTGCCCCGGGCTCCGCCTTGTTCACCACGCGCTGCACGATGTCCCCTGCCGCAATGCCGGTCCAGTCGCGGGGCGCGGTGCTCCAGGTCACGACCGTCAAGCCCAGGTCCCTGGCCGTCTGCATGGCCGCCGGATCCCGGAAGCCGTGGGGCGGGCGCCAGTAGCGCACGGGACGGCCCGTCAGCCCCTCCAGCACCTGGCAGGCCCGGGTCAGGTCGGCCCGTTTCTCCGCGTCGTCCAGCTTCAGGAAATCCCGGTGCCGCCAGGCGTGGACGCCCACCGTATGGCCGTCTGCCACGATGCGCCGCACCAGGTCCGGATGGCGTTCGGCCTGGGAAGCCACCAGGAAGAAGGTGGCCCGCACCTGCTTTTCCCGCAGCACGTCCAACAGTTCCTGCGTAAACGGTTCGTAGGGCCCGTCGTCAAAGGTCAGGGCAAGCTGTTTCTCCCCGCCGGAACCAGTCGGGTCCAGGTCCTGCAGATGCGTCACCGTGGGGCCGTACAGGTTCCCCGAGGGAAGGACGGCGAAGGTCAGGCCCAGGCTGCCCGCTGCCGCGCAGGCCAAGGCCAGGACGGCGGCTTTTTTGCGTCCCAGGCGGCCCGTACGTCCCAGGAAGAGCAGCACCAGGGCGGCGCCGAAGCACAGCCCCAGCACGTACAGAATGCGCATGCCCTTCCTCCTTTCCTGAAACGGACCGGCCCCGTTCCGCCGGTCGAGGCGGAAGGGCCGCAAAAAGAAAGGGCCTGTCCATGGCGGGCAGGCCCGGTTTTGCCATTATTTCTTGGCGTCTTCGAACAGCTGGCTTACGGACCAGTCGTTGTAGACACGCAGCATCGTCTCTGCCAGAATCGGGGCGATGGACAATACTTTGATCTTCGGATGTTTCTTGTTGGGTGCCAGCGGAATCGTGTTCGTCACGACCAGTTCCGTGATTTCGGAGCTGGCGATGCGGGACAGGGCCGGGTCCGTCAGGATCGGGTGCGTGCAGCACGCATAGACTTCCTTGGCGCCGAACTTCTTGACGGCCTTGGCTGCTTCCGTCAGGCTGCCGGCCGTGTCGACCATGTCGTCGACGAGGATGGCCGTCTTGCCGGTTACGTCGCCGATCAGGTTCATGACTTCGGCCACGCCCGGTTCCGGACGCCGCTTATCGATGATGGCCATACCGCAGTTCAGGCGTTCCGCAAAGACGCGGGCACGGCCTACGCCGCCCAGGTCCGGGGAAACGACGATGATGTCCTGCAGGTTTTTCTGTTTGATATAGTCCGCCAGTACGGGAGCTGCCGGCATATGGTCCAGGGGAATGTTGAAGAAGCCCTGAATCTGTGCGGCATGCAGGTCGATGGTGATGACACGGGTGATGCCGGCGCACTGCAGCAGGTCCGCCATCAGCTTGGCCGTAATAGGTTCGCGGCCGCGGGCCTTGCGGTCCTGGCGCGCATAGCCGTAGAACGGGATGACGGCGACGATCTGGTGGGCAGAGGCACGCTTGAAGGCATCCGCCATGATCAGCAGTTCCATGACGTTGTCATTGACGGTAGGGCCGCAGGTAGGCTGTACGATGAATACATCTTTGCCACGGACGCTTTCGTTGATCATGACCTGGACTTCGCCATTGTTGAAACGGTTGATGACGGCGTCACCGACGGTCGTTCCAAGGTAGGCCGCGATTTCGCGGGCCAGATCGGGATTTGCGTTACCAGTAAAAATACGGAATCTTTCTTCATCAGACAGCATTGACACACCCTCCACATTAACCTGAAATATTTCTGTTCCGTGTCCCGGCCGATGTATAAAATACGGTTCTCCGGGAATCACACATAGTATATACCATGTATTCCGTTGGAAACAAGTATTTTTTCACCGTGCGGGACGAATAAAGGCCCAAACCGGGGCCGTCGTGCTTACTTGCCTTCCTTTTTCAGCGCTTCCGCCTTGCGTTCCAGTTTTTCCTTATAGGACTTCGCCCAGCCGGCGATGTTGGTCTGCCGCGCGCGGGCCACGCCCAGGGCATTGGCCGGGACTTCCTTCGTAATGGTGGAACCGGCGGCAATGTAAGTATCCGGTCCGACCGTCACAGGCGCCACGAGGTTGCTGTTGCAGCCCACGAAGGCATTGTCGCCGATGACCGTGCGGTGTTTGAATTTGCTGTCGTAGTTGACGGTGATGCAGCCGCAGCCCATGTTGACGTTGCTGCCGATGTCGCTGTCGCCGATATACTGCAGGTGGGGCAGCTTCGTGCCCGTCCCGATGTTGGAATTCTTCACTTCGACAAAGTTGCCGATCTTGACGTGATTGCCGATGACCGTGTCCGGGCGCAGATGCACGTACGGGCCGGCCGTTACATCGTCCAGGACCTGGCAGTCATGACCGTAGAGGAACTGCAGATGGCAGCGGTCGCCGACCTGGACGTTCTCCATGCGCACGTCCGGCCCGATTTCGCAGTCTGCGCCGATGACCGTGTTCCCCTGGAGCCACGTGTTCGGGTAAATCACCGTGTCCGGCGCGATGCGCACCGTCTTTTCAATGAAGGTGCTCGCCGGGTCCATGATGGTGACGCCGTCGTTCATGAACTGTTCCAGCGTGCGGCGCCGCATGGCCGCTTCGGCCTGGGCCAGGTGCACGCGGGAATTGACGCCCATGGTCATTTCGCTGTCGTCCGTCTTGACGCCGCCGACCTTCTTGCCCATGGCGCGCAGTTTGGCCAGGACATCCGTCAGGTAATATTCACCCTGGGCATTGTCGTTGCCCAGCGTTTTCAGCACTTCGAACAAAAGGGGCGCTTCCATGCAGTAGTTGCCCGTGTTGATTTCCCGGATCCTGCGCTGCTCTTCCGTGGCGTCCTTCTGTTCCACGATGGCGGCCACTTCGCCCTTTTCGTCGCGCAGGATGCGGCCGTAGCCCGTGGGGTCGTCCATTTCAGCCGTCATGACCGTCGCCGCGGCGCCCAGTTTCACGTGTTCCTCGTAGAAACGGCGCAGTTCCGCCCCTTCCAAAAGCGGCGTGTCGCCGCAGAGGATCATCACCGTGCCCTGGAAATCCTTCAGGGCTTCCGCCGCCTGCAGGACCGCGTGGCCCGTGCCGAGCTGCTCCGCCTGCAGGGCGATGCGGGCCCGGCTGCCGATGACTTCGCGGACCAGGTCGGCGCCGTGGCCGATGACGACCACGTTATCCTTGCAGCCGGCCGCTTCCGCGGCATCCAGCACGTGTTCCACCATGGGCTTGCCGCCCACCTTGTGCAGCACCTTCGGTAACTTCGATTTCATGCGCGTGCCCTTGCCGGCCGCGAGAATGACAGCTGTCAGTTTTTCCATTCTGTAAGTCTCCCTCATTTCCAGTCCGGCACCTGCCGGATGCTTGTTACGATTCAAAGGCATTTTACTGCTTCCCTTGCAGTTTTTCAAGGGAATTTGCCTTCCGCCCGGTCACTTTTCCGGTGAACCGGTGTATTTTCCGATTTATTTTTCCGCCTTGGGCCACTCTTCCGCCCGGTCCAGGTCCGTACCGACGGACGCGTAATCCGAAATCACGCAGCGGCCTTTTAGATTGAAGGTTTCCGAAGCCTTGCGTTCCACATCGGCCAGGGACAGGCGGTGGAGCAGGAATTTCACGATGATGCCCCCTCCCAGCCAGCCCGCCAGTTTTCCCACGTTCTTGCGCATGGCGTAGACTTCGGCCATGCGTGTCACGCACGCGGGGAACACGGTCGACGCGATCAGGGACAGGTTGCCGCCCGTAAAATCCCCTTCGGTCAGATGGAAGAATGTCCGCTTCAAATCGGGAAATTCCCGCAGGCACGACGCCTTCGTCACGAGGGCGTACACGCCGTCCGCGTCAATCCGCTCCGCCCGGCCGATAAAGTCCTGCAGGGCTTCCCCCGTCAAAAACGGCAGGTCCTCCATGCTGACGACGACCCGCAGTTTCTCCGTGAGCGGCGTACCCGTCTCCCGGTGCCGCAGGAACTGGGCCAGGCGCATACCGGTCCAGCCGCCTTCGGGCATGGTGCCGGCGCACTGCGTCACGTACAGGGGCAGGGGCAGCGGTTCCGGTTCGGCCTCCGCCGCGTCCGGCAGGCCCTGTTTCAAGGTGAAGTCTTCCTGCCAGGGAGAAAATTCATGGCCCGCCGCGACGGCGTTGCGGACGGTCTTCTCCACGCGGGGCGTACCGTCGTCCGTCACATCGCGCCAGACCAGGTGTGCCGCCGGATACACCGCCCGGAAGGCGGCCACCTTGTCCGGATGGGTCACGACGATGGCCCGGCGGATGCGGCCGCTGTCCTGTGCCGCCTGCAGGATATAATGCAAAAGGCGCCGGCCTTTCAACGGCGCCAGCGCCCTCGGTTCCGGGTTCCGGCCGGGCAGGGTCACGCGGCCCGTTCCCCCGGCCAGGATCACCAGATCATATTGTTCCCTTTCCATACAGTCCGTTCCTTATGCCTTCTTCGCCTTTTTCGCGTCCGCCATGGAAGCCATGAGCGTGCGCTCCGCGTTTTCCAGATGCACGCGGGCCGCTTCCTGCGATTTTTCCACGTCGTGCTGGGCGATGGCGTCCACCAGGGAGCGGTGCTCTTCCTGCGTGTCCTTCAGACGGCCCGGGTAGAGCATGGATGTACGGCGGATGCCCGTCAGCTGTTCGCGCAGGTTGTTGATGATGTTGCGCAGCCGTTCATTGCCGGACGCGCGGTACAATACATCGTGGAAGGCCACGTCGTTGTCGACGATCTTATCCATATTGTTTTCATCGATGCCGTGCTGGATCTGGATCAGCAGATACTGCATCTCTTCCAGCTGCTCCGGCGCGATGCGTTCCGCCGCCAGGCCGGCAGCCAGCACTTCGAGGCTCGTGCGGATTTCGTACACGTCGTTGATGTCCTTGATGGACATGTTGGCCACGTAGGTGCCGCGGCGCGGAATCATGACCACGAACCCTTCCAGCTCCAGTTTGCGGATGGCCTCGCGCACGGGCGTGCGGCTGACCCCCATTTCATCGGCCAGCTGGATCTCCATCAGGCGTTCACCGGGCGCAAACGTACCGTCGATGATGGCCTGCCGGATATGTTCGCAAACCAGTTCCCGCAACGGTTTGTAACTGTCCAGCCGAATCTGTTCCAAATGTCCGCTCATAGTTCCTTCCTCCCCGCGGTCTCCGTAACCGCCAGTTCCAAATTCATGGGTACAAGCTGGGCCGCGATGGCTTCCGCCTGTTCCTTCGTCTGTGTGATGCCGAACACCGTCGGGCCGCTGCCGCTCATCATGGCCGCCAGGGCGCCGTTGCCGCGCATCACTTTCTCTATGGCCGCAATTTCGGGATGGGCCTTCGCCGTCACGGGCTCCAGCACATTGCCCAGGAGGGCCAGTACCTTGTCCACCGCACCGGACCGGATGGCTTCCGCCATGGCCGCAATGTCCGGATGCTGCACATTCTTCTGTTTGTCATATTCCCGGTATGCCCAGGGGGTCGATACGTCGACCTTCGGCTTGGCCAGCACGACCGGCAGGGCCGGCAGGTCAGGCAGCGCCTCCAGCAGTTCGCCCCGGCCCGTGGCCAGGCTCGTGCCGCCGCGCACGCAGAAGGGCACGTCGGACCCGATCTGGGCGCCGAGCCGCTCCAGCCGGTCGGCCGGAAGCCCCATGCCCCAGTACCGGTTCAGGCCGCGCAGTACAGCGGCCGCGTCCGTGCTTCCTCCCGCCAGGCCGGCGGCGAGGAACACCTTCTTTTCAATATGGATATGGACCCGCGGCGTCCTGCGGGCGTACCGCCCCATCAGCTCGGCCGCCTTCCAGGCCAGGTTCGAAGGACCGCCTTCCAGCCCTTCCCGGTCCGTCGTCACCGTCAGTTCCGGCGCGTCCGTAATCGTGATGCGGTCCGCCAGTTCCAGGCCCTGCATGATCATGGCCACTTCGTGGTAGCGGTCGGGCCGCATTCCCAGCACATCGAGGCCGAGATTGATTTTCGCCGGTCCCGTTTCAATGATCTTCATGGATTGTTGTCAGTCCCCTCAGTGAACAATTATGTATACTGAATACAATTTTACTATTTTATTGTACCATAAAATTCCCTGTTTGACACAGCAAATCTGAAATCCGGCCGAAGATATTGCGCGAATTGACAGTCTTTTTCTTGCTTTTTTACATCGGCGTGATATACTTCTGTAATGATATGCGGCACGGAATAAAGATTGCCGCACCGGGAGGTCCCTGTGAGTCTTCAGATGAAACACCAGGTCAAACGGTACCTGACCATTACCCTCGGCACGTGCATTTCGGGCATCGCCCTGAATGCCTTCTTCCTGCCCCACCATTTACTGAGCGGCGGCATCACGGGCCTGGGCATGATCCTCTATTACCTGTTCGGCTGGCAGGTCAGCGTCACGAACATCATCTTCAACATTCCCCTGTTCATCCTGGCCTACAAACTCATGAGCCGCAACTATTTCATCAGCGGCATATACGGCACGCTTGCCCTGTCGTTCTGGCTGCACGTGTTTTCCCCGCTGAACGGCATGGTGCCCGTCCATGACGCCATGCTCAGCTGTATTGCCGGCGGTGTCATGCACGGTATCGGCCTGGGCACGCTCTACCGCGTCGGCGGCAGCACCGGCGGCACGGACATCATCGGCGCCATCGTGCAGAAGTTCTATTCCATCAGCATCGGCACGACGGGTTTCGCCATCAACTTCGTCCTGCTCTGCAGCGGCGCCTTCTTCTTCGGCCTCGAACCGGCCCTGTACACCCTGGTCGCCTATTTCGCCGTGGCCAAAGTGAGCAACGCCTTCACGGACGGTTTCGACTACAAGAAGAACGTCTTCATCATCAGTGAACAGAACGAGGCCATTGCCGAAGCCATCATCAAGATTGTCGGCCGCGGTGTCACCTACATCGAAGGCGAAGGCGCCTTCACGCACCAGCACCGCAAAATGATCTTCTGCGTCGTCAAGCTCACGCAGATCGCCAAAGTCAAACAGCTCGTCAAGGAATACGACCCCTACGCCTTCATGATCATCCAGGACGCGAACGATGTATTTGGCCGCGGCTTCACGCAAAAGACCAACCACACCATCAAACGTCCGCCGGAGTTAAGGATGGATTGGGAGGAGATGGAGGCTGCGGAGAAGAAGCCGGACAGCCGTAAACAACAATAGCAGATAGAAAATGACCTCCGGGAGTACGATTTTGTGCACTGGCTCGCGCAAGCGCTCGATGTGCCCAAAATCGTCTCCCGGAGGTTTCTTTATGCGTGTTTGTTATTTATTTGTTTGTTTTTTCAATGTGCCTGTCCGGTTCTTTAACCGCGATGAATAAGAGGGTGGAGATGGCCGGCAGGTTTGGCGTGCTTTTTGGGGGGTGGCGATGGTTGTCAGGCCTCGCCTGATTCAATCTGCCTGTCGGGGTTTGTATTCGTAGGCGGGGTTGTGGTAGTGCCGGTTGGCGAGGTGGAGGGCGTGCCAGAAGGGGGCTTCGTCGTCTTTCGCAATGTCTTTGCGGGGCAGTGCTTTTTCGCCTTTGGCATAGGGAAGGATATAGTCGATGGCCAGCTTCAGGGAGCGGCCGTTGCTGCTTACCGCGTCATATAAGGGAACTCCCACCTCTTCGCCGACCCGGGCCAGGGTCAGACAGGCCCGGAGCGTGTAAAGGGAATAATGCAGCGGGCGGGTTCTTGCCAGTTCCAGGGGCAGGCTGCCGTCTTCCGCGATCTGCACGGCCATCCGCTTTTCCGGGACGGCCTGCAGGATTTTCCGCGCGGTTTCGTCCTGGCCGGCAAAGTGGGCGAAGACACAGACCTGGGCGTCGTACCAGAGGCCGTGGTTGTTTGCCGAAGCAGCTTCGTCCCGGCCCAGCGGGCTGGTCAGAAGCCAATGCGTGTAGGCCCCGAACCACTGTCGGTACGCCTGCCATTCTTCCGCGGGGCAGGCATCCTGCAGCAAATAAAGGGAATCGACGACGTCAATCAGGTTCACCGTATCAATCAGGCCTGTTTTCTGGCCTTCCGTTTTTCCGGGAATCCTTTGTGCATAAAGAAGACAGGGGTTCATGCGCGTCGCATCGTCCAGGAACCATGCCCTGGCGATGGCCCGTGCCCTGTCGGCATAGGCCTTGTTCCCCGTCGCGGCGTAACCGCGGGCCAGGGCTTTGACGGCGTTCTTCATTTGCACGAGCCGTTTGGCGTCATAGCGGGTTTCGTCCCATTTTTCCGGGTTCACCTGGCCATCGCGCCGCACATAGGGCTTCCCGTCCGGTTTGGCGGCGTCCGGCCAGTAGTATACGGCCAGGCTCGTGTAGTCGCGCTTGTCGCCGCCCGGGGGCGCAATCTCCTTGTCCGTGAGGAGGGGGATGGGGCTTTGCATCGCCTTGTCCGCTGCGGCAGCCGCGGCCGCCGCCTGGTTTTTTGTCCCATGCTGAAAAATTCCCCTCTCCGGTTGGGAAAGGGGAATTTCGTTTTTTATAAAGGATGGATGGAACAGTACGCCGAGCGCCAGCAGGCAGCCCAGCGCACCCAACACAACACGTTTCATAGAAGTGCCTGTTTTACCTTATGCCTGGGGATTGGAGGCATCGGAATCGTTTTTCGGCGGTTCGCTGCCCTCGTTTTTATCCGGAGCCGGAGGCATCTGGATGACGGTCTGGGCGGAGTCCGCGGCAGACGGGGCTTCCCCGCTGCCGGCACTCGTGCCGGTACCGCCATTGTCCAGGCCGGCTTTCTGTTCGTCGGTCAGGGGCGTGCCGTCGACGTTTTCACCGCGGGCTGCGGCTTCGCGTTTGGCGGCTGCGGCCCAGGCAGCGGAACGGGCGGCGTCGCGGGCAGCGTCTTCGGCGGCCTTTTCGGCGTCGGCTTCGCGTTCGCGGACGTTCTTTTCCGTTGCTTCTTCGGAGGCACGGCGCAGGGCTTCTTCCGGATCCTCGTGGTGGAGGATGGCCATGAACTCTTCGCCGGTAATGGTTTCTTTTTCCAGCAGGTAGGCTGCCAGGCGGTCCATGTCGTCGCGGTGTTCTTTCAGGATGGAGATGGCCTTCTGGTGGGCTGCCTTGATGATTTCCACGACTTTGGCGTCAATGCGGGCTGCCGTGGCTTCGCTGCAGGTCATGGAGGCATCGCCGCCCAGGTAGGCGTTCTGGATGGTTTCCATGCCCATCATGTCGAATTCCTCGGTCATGCCGAGACGGGCGACCATGGCGCGGGCCAGGCGGGTGGCCTGCTCGATGTCGTTGGCGGCGCCGCCGGTGACGAGGTTGAAGACGACTTCTTCGGCGGAACGGCCGCCGGTAATGGTCACGATGCGGTTGAAGAGCTCTTCTTTGCTCTGGAGCACCTTTTCCTGTTTGTCGACCTGCATGGTGTAGCCGAGAGCGCCGCTGGTACGCGGTACAATGGTGATCTTGTGGACCGGTGCGGAGTTGCTCTGCAGGGCTGCCACAAGGGCGTGGCCGATTTCATGGTAGGCGATGACTTTCTTTTCTTCGGGGGCGATGACGGCGCCTTTGCGCTGGTAGCCGGCGATGATGACTTCGACCGATTCTTCCAGGTCCTGCTGGTTGACTTTGTCGCGGCCCATGCGCACGGCGCGCAGGGCGGCTTCGTTGACGATGTTGGCCAGTTCGGCGCCGGACGCGCCGGCCGTGGCGCGGGCGATGGCGTTCAGGTCGATGTCGTCTTCCATGCGTACATCTTTGGAGTGTACTTTGAGGATGGCTTCACGGCCTTTCAGGTCAGGCAGTTCGACAGGGATGCGGCGGTCGAAACGGCCGGGACGGAGCAGTGCCTTATCCAGGGATTCGGGGCGGTTCGTGGCGGCGAGAATGATGACGCCTTTGCTGCCGTCGAAACCGTCCATTTCGGCGAGCAGCTGGTTCAGGGTCTGTTCCCGTTCGTCGTTGCTGCCGAAGGCACCGGTATCACGTTTTTTGCCGATGGCGTCGATTTCATCGATGAAGACGATGCACGGCGCCTTTTTCTGGGCCTGGTCGAAAAGGTCGCGCACACGGGCGGCGCCCATGCCGACGAACATTTCGATGAATTCAGACCCGGAAATGCTGAAGAAGGGGACCTTGGCTTCGCCGGCGATGGCTTTGGCGAGCAGGGTCTTGCCGGTGCCCGGAGGGCCGACCAGCAGGGCGCCTTTCGGCATGGTGGCGCCGATCTTCTGGTATTTGTCAGGATGGTGCAGGAAATCGACCAGCTCGACGAGGGCTTCTTTTGCCTCGTCCTGGCCCGCTACATCGGCAAAGGTAACGCCGGTGTTGGCCTGCATGTACACTTTGGCATTGCTCTTGCCGAAGTTGCCCATGCCGCCGATACCGCCGAAGCCGCCTTTACCGGCCATAAAGCGCATGATGAGCTGCCCGATGATGAAGAAGATCAGGATCGGGAGGATCCAGTTCGTGAAGAAGCTCTCGAGGGGCGAGGCTTCGCGGGGAATGACCTGCGAGAAGGTGACCTTGCTCTTTTCGAGGCGCGTCAGGAGCTGCGGGTCTTCGGCACGGCCCGTGATGTAGATCTTTTTGTCGTTCGTGTCGGTGGCGGTGGCGGCCAGCCGTTTGTCGCTGATTTCGACCTTGGAGAACTTGCCCTCATCCACCATCTGCAGGAATGTGCTGTAGGGGATGTTTTCCACCTGGGGCTTGAACATGGTCGGGAACACGTAGGCGTTCAACAACATGATGACGACGAAGGCCAGAATATAGTAAAAAATCAAAGGCCGCCGGCCGTTGTTGCCGCTGTTCCGGTTGTTCTGATTATTCATCCTCTTCCTCCTTGTATCCGTACCCGGCCCGGCCGGGGACAGTTTTGTTTCAGGCCACTGGGTGCAGTGACACTTTTCCTTATTTTAAACCTTCAATTAATGTGTAGCAAGGGCAAGGCGTGGAATAACTGTGAAAAAAGAAAGAATTATGTATACTTGTGCTCCAGCGGTTGAATTGTGTCCATCCGTATACTACAATTAACATATGCTATACGCTTGAATCAGCTAGTATACGCCAAAGGAGGCATTTTGCATATGAAGAAGATCAAGACCGTCCTCGTAGCAAACCGTGGCGAAATCGCCATCCGCGTGTTCCGTGCCTGCGCCGAGCTGGGCATCCGTACCATCGCCATTTTCTCGAAAGAAGATACACTGTCCCTGCACCGCAACAAGGCGGACGAAGCGTACCTGGTAGGCCGCGGCAAAGGTCCGGTCGAAGCATACCTGGACATCGATGACATCATCCGCATCGCAAAGGAACACGACGTGGACGCCATCCATCCCGGCTACGGGTTCCTGTCGGAAAATGCCGATTTGGCCAAGCGCTGCGAAGAAGAAGACATCATCTTCATCGGGCCCCATGTGGACCACCTCATCATGTTTGGTGACAAGGTCAACGCGCGCAACCAGGCGAAGCTGGCCGGCATTCCTATGATTCCCGGCAGCGACGGCCCGGTCCAGTCTCTGGAAGAAGTCAAGGAGTTCGGCCGCAAATTCGGCTACCCCATCATCATCAAGGCCGTCAATGGCGGCGGCGGGCGCGGGATGCGCGCCGTCCAGTCCGAAGAGGAACTGGACACGGCGTACGACCTGGCCAAGTCGGAGGCCCTGAAGGCCTTCGGCAGCGATGAAATCTACGTGGAAAAATACCTGAAGGACCCGAAGCACATCGAGGTCCAGGTCCTGGGCGACGAGCACGGCAACCTGGTGCACCTGTTCGAGCGTGACTGCTCCGTCCAGCGCCGGCACCAGAAGGTCATCGAAATGGCACCGGCCACGTTCGTGCCGCAGGAACTGCGCCAGAAGATCTGCGACGCGGCCCTGCGCCTCATGGGCAATGTCCATTACGTGAGCGCCGGCACGTGCGAGTTCCTCGTCACGCCGGACGGCAATTTCTACTTTATCGAAGTCAACCCCCGTATCCAGGTGGAACACACCGTGACGGAAGCCATTACGGGTATCGATATCGTGCAGGCCCAGATCCACATCGCCGAGGGCCTGGACATGCATTCCCCCGAAGTGGGCGTGCCGCAGCAGAAAGACATCCATTACCGCGGCGAGGCCATCCAGTGCCGTATCACGACGGAAGACCCGCTGAACCATTTCATGCCGGACACGGGCAAGCTGATCGCCTACCGCTCCGGCGGCGGCATGGGTATCCGCCTCGATGCGGGCAACGCGTTCACGGGGTCCGTCATCACGCCGTACTACGATTCCCTGCTGGTCAAGGCCACGACCTGGGGCCTGACCCACAAGATTGCCGTCACGAAGATGCTGCGCTGCCTGCGCGAGTTCCGTATCCGCGGCGTCAAGACGAACATCGCCTTCCTGGAAAAGGTACTGCAGAACCCGAAATTCGTCGACGGTTCCTATACGACGAACTTCATCGATACGACGCCGGAACTGTTCGAGTTCCCCGAAAGCCGCGACCGCGGCACGAAGCTGCTGCATTATATCGCGGACATCACGGTCAACGGCTATGCCAACGTGGGTGTCGTGCCGAAACCGGAATTCGCCCCCATGAACCTGCCGCAGCACTATGAAGGCCCCCTGCCGAACGGCAGCAAACAGATTCTGGAAGCCCGCGGTCCCGAAGGCCTGGCCAAGTGGGTCCAGGACCAGAAGGAAGTCCTCATCACGGACACGACCTTCCGCGACGCCCACCAGTCCCTGTTCGCAACGCGCCTGCGCACGGCCGACATGCTGCGCGTCATCCGCGACACGGCGGGCAAACTGCCGGGTCTGTTCTCCTTCGAAGACTGGGGCGGCGCCACCTTCGACGTGGCCTACCGCTTCCTTGACGAAAGCCCCTGGGCGCGCCTGCAGCAGTTCAACGAAGCGGCGCCGAACATCCTGCACCAGATGCTCCTGCGCGGCGCCAACGCCGTCGGCTACACGAGCTATCCGGACAACGTGGTCAAGGAATTCATCCGCCTGTCCGCCAAGAACGGCGTCGACGTGTTCCGTATCTTCGATTCCCTGAACAGCCTGGACAACATGCGCCTTTCCATTGAGACCGTCCGGGAATGCAACAAAGTGGCCGAACCGGCCCTGTGCTATACGGGGGACATCCTCGATCCGGAACGGGACAAATACAACCTCAAGTACTATGTCGACATGGCCAGGGAATTGGAAAAGGCCGGCGCCAACATCATCGCCATCAAGGATATGGCGGGCCTGTTGAAGCCGGAAGCGGCCTACCGCCTGATCAGCGCCCTCAAGGACGCCGTCGACGTGCCGATCCACCTGCACAGCCATGACGGCAGCGGCAACAGCATCTATACGTACGCCCGCGCCATCGACGCCGGCGTCGACATCGTGGACACGGCCATGAGCGCCATGAGCTGCGGTACGTCGCAGCCTTCGACGGCCGGCCTGTATTATGCCCTGGAAGGACATCCGCGCCAGCCGAAACTCGACGTGAACGCCCTGAACGAAATGTCCCGCTACTGGGAGACCATCCGCCCGTACTACAAGGCGGCGGACAAGACGGAAAACTTCCCGAACCCCGAAGTCTACATCCACGAAATGCCCGGCGGCCAGTACACGAACCTGAAGCAGCAGGCTGCCGCCCTGGGCCTGCTGGACCGCTGGGAAGAGATCAAGGACATGTACCACCGCGTCTCCATGATGTTCGGCGATGTCATCAAAGTCACGCCGTCGTCCAAGGTCGTCGGCGACATGACCCTCTTCATGGTCCAGAACGAACTGACGGAGGAAGATGTCTACGCCAAGGGCGACACCATGGACTTTCCCGCTTCGGTCATCAACTTCTTCCGCGGCGGTATCGGCACGCCGTACGGCGGCTTCCCGAAACGCCTGCAGCAGATCATCCTGCGCGGGCAGAAGCCGATCACCGAGCGTCCCGGCGCCGTGCTGCCGCCGGTGGACTTCGAAGCCAAACGCAAGGAACTGAAGGAAATGAACGCCCCCGTAACGGACGAGGCCATTTCCTCCTACTGCCTGTACCCCGACGTGTTCCGCAAATGGGTAGCGCGCCACGAGGAGTTCGGCGATGTATCCGTCCTGGATACGCCGACCTTCTTCTTCGGCATGGTGCCCGGCGAGGAAATCGACGTCGAGATTGAAAAAGGCAAAGTCGTCATCATCAAGCTGATCCACATCAGCGACGCCGATGACAACGGCAACCGCGTCGTCAGCTTCGAATTCAACGGCATGCCGCGTGAAATCACGATTTTCGACCGCAATGCCAAACACACCAACGTGACCCGCCGCAAGGCCGACAAGTCGAACCCCGGCGAAATCGGGGCCACCCTGGCAGGGTCCGTGGTCAAGATCCTGGTGGAAAAGGGCCAGTCCGTGACGAAGGGCATGCCCCTGATCGTGACGGAAGCCATGAAGATGGAGACCACCATCGCGGCGCCTATTTCGGGCATCGTCAGCCAGATTCTGGTCCAGGCCGGGAGCCGTATCGAAAACGGCGACTGCCTGCTCACCATCGACACCAAAAACTAAGCACCCACCTGTTTCAACGAGGAATCCGGCCGCACGGCCGGGTTCCTTTTTTGTGACGGCGCGCCCGTGTGGTATAATGTAAAATATCACACGCGGAAGGAAGCCCCCACTGACGGGGAAAGGAGCCCATCATGAAGAAACATACCTTGCTGGCCTGGGCAGCGGCGCTGCTGCTGACCTTGTCCCTGGCTGCCGGCTGCGGACAGCAGAACCGGGCAGGGAACACGAAATCCAACGGCGCCGCGGCGCGGGACTACCAGCGCATCGTGGTCCTGAGCGACCTGCATTACCCCAGCAAGACCAGTGAAAAGAAGGCGGACAAGCGCAACGCGAAGAAGCAGCGCAAGGAAGCCGCCATGAAGGAGATCGCCCAGTGGCCCGACGTGGACCTGGCCGCTTTCACGGGCGACATGGTGGAGCTCTCCCCTTCGGACAAGGAAATCGCCCTGGTCCGGGGCCTCATTGACACGCTGCCGCAGCCCAAAGCCTTCGTGACAGGCAATCACGAAATGGCCTACAGCCCCACGCGGCGCCGGGAAGACGGCCGTCTCCTGCAGGGAACGCAGCAGGAGAAGGAGGACAACCTGAAACGCTTCGAAAAAGCCTTCGGGCCCCTCTATTACACCAAAGACCTGGGCCGCTACCTGCTCGTCTTTTTGTCCGTCAACCGCACGGACACGCGCGAAACGACGGAATACGACGCGAAGGAACTGGCCTGGCTGCGGGACACGCTGGCCAAGAACCGCCACAAACCGACGCTGGTCTTTTCCCATCCCCCCCTGCGCTACACGTGGTATGCGCCGGAACGGGAGAAATGGGACAAGTCCCGCCTGTACGCCAACCCGTCCGAAACGCTGGACGCCATTTTAAAGGAAAATCCCCAGGTTCTGCTCTGGGTTTCGGGCCACACGCACACGCCGCCGGACAACCCGACCTTCGCCACGGCCGCCAATTACTACAAAGGCCTCGACGGCACTTGGAACCATGCGGTGCTCGACATCTACAACCCCACGTGGGACGGGAAAAAGACTATCTGGACCAATTCCCTCTATCTGTATAAAGACCATATCCAGGTACGCACGTACAACCACGAAACGCATCAGTGGATGACGCAGTTCGACCGCACCGTGACCGTACCGGAAAACTTATAACGGGCCGCCTGACAACGGGCGGATCCGCAAGAAAGGAATCCATTTTCATGAATGAAACCGATGTAAACAGAACGACACAGACCGAAGACGCACGCCGGCCGGACGCGGGGCATGGCGCCCGGCAGCAGGCACGCCGCGAGGCCCGGAAAAAGGAAATCCTGGACCACAGCCTGTTCCTTTATGTCGTAGATCATTTAAACAGCCGGGGCTTCTACCGCGGTTTCCCCCTGCCCGATGCGCCCTACAAGTCGTATTCAGGCGGCCGTGAGGACGCCATGGTGACCAACGTCCCCGTAGAGGAAGACGATATAAAGCAGGCGTCCCGCATCTACCTGCTGCTGCACAGCTGGATGAAGAACCCCAATGCCAAGGCGGAACGGGACCTGTACGACCTGGTGTCCTCCTCGCCCATGGCGCTCTTCTTCGTCCCCCTGGCGGCGCTTCTGCGCCGGGAAAAACTGCCCTACACGCTGCTGGACCTGGCCCAGGAATGGCTTTACACCGCTTCGGACCGCGAGGTCCTGAAGTTCGTGTACCTGTTGTGCGGCCTCATCGGCCTCCGGCAGATCCGCACGGCCTTTTCGCGCAGCTTCTACGACGACCTCTTCACCCTCGCCCGCTGCGAGGAATTCACGCTCTACCTGTGCCTGGCCTGCAAACTGAGCGGCGAGGCCCCGCAGGAAGAGTTGTGGAAAGTGGCGCGGCACACGTCCCAGTGGGGCAAAGTCCTCGTCACGTCGATGCTCGAATACGACACACCGCGCAAAAAGGAGTGGCTCTTCCGGCACACCGACACTTCCATTGACCTGATCTGGTTTGCGGAACAGGGCTTCCTCATCGAGCAGTGCGGCCTGCTCCAGATCCTTTCGCGGCCGTCCCTGAGCGATACCGACTTCGGGAAAGCCGTCAGCCTGGTCGTGGGCTACATCTCGTCGCTCCTGCCGCACCAGGGCGTGCCGGAGTACATGGTGCCCTGCACGCCCTCGCCCGACGTAATCCGTCCGCCGGAAGTGCACGTGGCCCTGGATCCGCTCCTGACCGCGCTGCTGCGCCAGGCCCGCGCCCATTGCGAGCGTCCGGAAGACCTGTCGCAGCTGCACCTGCTGCGCATCGCCCTGGAAAGCCTGTCGGAGCAGAGTACGTGGGGCGGGCTGGCACCGAACCGCTGTGAGGAATTCATGGCCCGGTGCGACGCCCTGCTGTATGCCAAAGACCGGAAGGCGGAAATCCTGAAGGTCATCCGCGACCGCAAGCGCCTGCCCGAAAACGTGCTCACCATGGCCCAGGACCTGGACATCGACATCTGGGACGAGGTGATGGACTACGTGAAGGCCCATCCCCTGAACACGACAGGGCTCGACTTCCTGATCAGCGGGCTCAACAACTTCTACACGGAACAGCGCAGCAAGCAGTTCCTGGACTTTTTCCAGCAGCACCTGAAACAGTACCTGCGCAAACGGACGCTGTGCCTGCACCTGTGCGACTACCTGGAAGCGTCCTTCGGCGACGGCATTCCCATCCTGGCGGCCTTTTTGACCGGTCCGGCCATCGAATACCGCTTCGCTGCGGCCTACGCGCTCCGGCACTGGCCTCCCGAACATATCGACCTGGAACTAGACGAGGCCCTGCGGCAGGCCCTCGTCCTGCCGAACGATCCGGATACCCGGAAGATGCTGCAGGAACTGTTGTCGAAAGACTACAAACCCTTTCCCGTCCTGTACGACGACGAGTCCGAAACGGATGAAGACGACGAAGAGGACGACGAGCCCGATGACGGGCCGGATGGCGGCGGCATCGGTCCGGTCCTCAACTAAAACCCCATATGGCAAAAAAAGAACCCTGGAACCGATTCACTCAGTTCCAGGGTTCGTTGTTTCAATCAGTCCGCTTCTCCCGGTTCGGGATGGAGCCCGTCCGTTTCAGCCAGGTCGCCGATGGCGACGTGCTTAAAGTAGCGTTTCGTTTCCTTGACGACGACGCCGCTCAGTGCGAGCAGGGCAATCAGGTTCGGAATGGCCATGAGGCCGTTGACGATATCGGCCAGGACCCAGATGGATTCCAGCTTCAGGAAGGCACCGCAGGCGATGAGCACGATGAAGATCACGCGGTACGGCAGGATGGCCTTGACGCCGGCCAGGTAGACGATGCAGCGCTCGCCGTAGTAGTTCCAGCCGAGGATCGTCGTGAAGGCGAACAGCACGAGGCCGACCATGAGGATGATCTTGCCAAAGTCCGGATACGCCTGCAGGAAGGCTGCCTGCGTCAGGGCGGCGCCGTTCAGGTCGCCGGTCCACAGGCCGCTGACGACCAGGGTCAGGCCCGTCAGGGTGCAGATGATGATGGTGTCGATGAAGGTACCGGTCATGGAAACCAGGCCCTGTTCAGCCGGCCATTTCGTCTTGGCCGCTGCCGCCACGATCGGGGCGGAGCCCAGGCCGGATTCATTGGAGAAGACGCCGCGGGCCACGCCGGACCGCATGGCCAGCATGACCGTCGCACCGGCGAAACCGCCCATGGCAGCCGTCGGGTTGAAGGCGTCGTGGATGACTTCCATCACGGCACCGGGAACCTTGTCCGCAAATATGATCAAAAAGCCGACCGTGGATAAGAAGTAGATGACCGCCATGGCCGGAACCACCTTGCCGGCCACTGCGGCGATGCTCTTCAGGCCGCCCAGGGTGACAGCCGCAACGACGACCGTCAGGATGACGGCCGTATAGACCGGATCCAGCCCGATGGACAGCTTCGTGATATCCACGATGGAGTTCACCTGGGCGAAAGTGCCGATGCCGAAGTAGGCAACGAGCACGCCGGCGATGGAGAAGAAGATTGCCAGGGGGCGCCATTTTTTGCCCATGCCGTTTTCAATGTAGAACATGGGGCCGCCGACGACTTCCCCTTTTTCATCGTAGCTGCGGTAACGGACCGCCAGCAGGCCTTCGGCGTATTTCGTGGCCATGCCGAAGAAAGCGGCCACCCACATCCAGAACAGGGCACCGGGGCCGCCGGCCTTGACGGCCGTGGCGACACCGACGATGTTGCCCGTGCCGATGGTGGCGGCCAGGGCCGTGCACAGGGCGCGGAAGGACGACGTGTCGCCCTCGCCGTTGCTCTTCGCCTTAAAGATCAGCCCCAGGGCGCGCGGCAGCTGGCGCACCTGCAGCAGGCCCAGGCGCAGGCTCAGGTAAATGCCCGTGCCCACCAGCAGGACCAGCAGCGGCGGTCCCCAGACGAAGCTGTCAATCGAATTCAATACCGGTAAAATGTCCATTCTTTCCCTGACCTCCTATGGTGTTCTGCGCGGCGGCAATAAAAAAAACTTACCGCCGGTGCTCCGGAGATAAGTTGGTTCCAAGGTGGACACGGATCCTGCCTCCGCACCCATCCGGGGCAGCGGATTTCAATCCAGTGTCTGACTCTGTCCTTTTGCCTGAGAGATAAGACCGGCCTTTCAGCCGTCGTGCACCTTCGGCGCCCTTGCGGGACTCTCCAGAGTTGTGTCCGCGTATGGTTCCGCTTCCTGACGGGAAGCGCCTGAGAGTTTGACTCCTTCGGCAGATATACATCGTTCTCCCATACGGTTCATCCACAAGTTTTAAGTTATAACGGTTTTATTATACACAAACTGCAAAATAATGCAACCCCTCCATTGTAATTAAGCCGGAAAATTGCTAAGATGTAACAGACTTCATTATTAAAATGTAAAGGTGATTCCCTTTGAAAAAGACGAAACGCAGACTGCCGCTGCCGACGGCGGACGATGAACTGGACCTGTTCGCCGGCCACTGGGCGCCGGTCCTTTTGGCCTGGTACGACGCGCACCACCGCGACCTGCCGTGGCGCACGCCGGCTCCCCGCGACCCTTACCGCGTCTGGGTGTCGGAAATCATGCTCCAGCAGACCAAGGTCGAAGCCGCCCGCGGGTACTACCTGCGCTGGATGGAGCACTTCCCCGACATCGCCAGCCTGGCCGCGGCCGACCCGGACGATGTCCTGCGCCAGTGGCAGGGCCTGGGCTACTATTCCCGGGCCCGCAACCTGCAGGCCGCCGCGCAGGAAATCATGACGCGCTACGGCGGCCGGATGCCCGACACGCGCGACGCCATCCGCACCCTCAAGGGCATCGGCGACTACACGGCCGGCGCCATCGCCAGCTTCGCCTTCGGCCGCCGCGAACCCGCCGTGGACGGCAACGTGCTGCGCGTCTTCGCCCGGCTCTACAAAATCACGGCCAACGTGCTCTCCGCCCCGGTCCGGCGCGAAGTCACGGAGCTCGTCCTCGCGCAAATTCCCGCCGACCGCCCCGGTGACTTCAACGAAGCCCTCATGGACCTGGGCGCCACGGTCTGCATTCCCGGCACGCCGCACTGCGAAGACTGTCCCCTGACGGAGGTCTGCCGGGCCCGTGCCCTGCACCTGGAAACGGAGCTGCCCCTGCGCCTCGTCAAAAAGGAAGTCCCCGTGGAAAAGGTCGCCGCCCTCTTCGTGAAAAGCGCCGACGGCCGCCTCCTGATCCACCGGCGCCCCGCCAAAGGCCTGCTGGCCGGTATGTGGGAACTGCCCGGCGCCAGCGTCGTGCTGCCACCGGACGCCAAAAAATCCCCCGCCGCCCGCCGGCAGGCCCTGGACAAAGCCTGCCGCAAACTGAAGAAACTCCTCGGCCGGCCCGTAACCGCCGAACCACCGGCCCTGGCCTCCGTCAAACATACCTTTTCCGGCCGCATCTGGCAGATCGAGGTCTACGCCGCCGTCCTGCCCGACGCACCCGACGGCACAAACGGGCTGCCCGCCGCTCCGGACGGCACAGCCGCCCTGCCCGACGACACGTGGCAGTGGCTCGCCCCGGCCGATGCGGACCAGATTTTATGGGCCGGCCCCTACGGCAGACTGCAGCAGAAACTCTTCCCATCCACATAAGCCTTACAGAAGGTTCCCGAAACGGGGCTTCCCCCTCGCCGGTGAACCTTCTTTGTGTTTGCAGGGCATACCTTCGCCCTTATTTTCTAATTTTTCAGAATTTTATGTTGACATCCCCTGCCCCGTTTGTTATGGTGAAACGGAGAGTTCCCCGCCGGCCGGACGGGACGCCGGAAAGGAGGCTGAGCAAAACGCGGTGGCGCCCGCCCGCACAAGGGGAGCCGACATCCAAACCAAGAAAAGGGGTGCTTACATGGCAACAACAGAAAAAACTACAGATCGGACGGGACACGGCGCAAGGCACACGGAGCCGGACTTCGGACAGCTCCTGCAGAACGTGCGGCACGGCGACGAAAACGCCCTGCACTGCCTGCTGGAGCGGACCGACGGCATCGCCCGTTCCCTGGCGCGCAAAGAATGCTTCTTCCAGGCCTGGGGCCGCGACGACAGTTACAGTATCGCCCGGGCCGGCCTGCTGCAATTCCTGTTCACCTTTAAAGGAGACATCCGGAACCGTACCTTTTACGGACTGGTCAAGACCTACATCTCCCGCTACCTGATTTCCCAGCTGCGCAAAGACGGAAAATACCTGCGGCGGGAACGACCGGTCAACTTTAAAGATGCACAGGGCGAAGCGCTGCTGAACCGCACCGCGCCCGTCGAGGAGACGCCGGAGACGGAATGCCTCCGTCGGGACCAGAAAGAAGTCCTGTGGCAGGAGGTCCGCAAACTGCCTCCGGAAGAGCAGCGGATCCTCGTGCTTCACTACCGCGACGGCCTGCCCCTGCGCGAAATTGCCGACCGGACGGGCCGGCACATCAATACCATCTATAAATACCACCGCCGGGCCCTGCAGAAACTGCGCGGCGTCCTGCAGCCCTTCCGGGAGTGACGGCCGGCGGACGGGCCGGAATTCATAGTATTTCCCTATAGATAATTGATTTGCACCCCCTCCTTGTGGTAAGATGGAGTATACCATCCCTGCCACCGGCGGGGAGTGCCTTAAAACAAATCAAAGAGGGGTAAGGAGTATGAATTCCGGAAACAAGCAGAATACGAAAAAACAGGCCAATGTACAGGCCACGGCCGCAGCCGTCCTGAAGGAGAACAACCCGCTGCGTCAGGGGCGGCAGTTCGCCCTGTGGATTGCGGCCCTCATCCTGGGCGGCATCCTGGGCTGGATGAACATCCCGTTCCTGAACGCCCTGTTCAACTTCATCGCCACCATCTTCACGCGGCTCTTCCAGTTCGTGGCCGTGCCGACCATCGCCCTGGCCGTCATCACGACCCTGGCCGCCCTGGGCACGAAGAAGGAGACCCGCCAGATCTTCGGCCACGCCCTGGTCTACACCCTGCTGACCACAATCTGCGCCGCCGCCGTCGGCCTGGCCCTGTACCTGTGGATCGCGCCGGGCAACCTGCCGGCCGACATCATCGGTGCCGGTGCCGCCAAGGTGCCCCAGAACCTGGTCCAGCACTCGAGCTACTACGACCATTTCCTGAGCGTCGTGCCCAATAACATCTTACAGCCCTTCCTGACGGGCAACGTGCTGTCCATCCTGTTCATTGCGGCCGCCGTCGGCCTGGCCCTGGCCTTTATGCCGAAGACGGAAAACCGCGATGTCCTGCTCAAGGGCATCTACGGTGCGCAGGAAGTCCTCTTCACCCTGATCCGGGCCCTGCTCTGGGTCCTGCCCCTGGGCATCCTGGCCTTTGCGGCCCAGCTGTCCGCGCAGGTGGCGGCCGGCGTCATCGTCGGCGCCCTGGGCAAATACACGGCGGTCGTCATCGGCGGCAACTTCATCCAGTTCTTCATCGTGCTGCCGCTCTTCCTCGCGGCCCGCGGCCTGAACCCCGTCAAAGTCTTCAAGCGCATGTCCCCGGCCCTGGCCGTCGCCCTCTTCACCAAATCCTCGGCGGCGACCCTGCCCGTCACCATCGCGTCGGCGGAACAGAACATGCGCATCAACCCGTCCATCGCGCGCTTCCTGCTGCCGATCTGCTGCACCATCAACATGAACGGCTGCGCCGCCTTCATCCTGGTCACGAGCCTCTTCGTCATGCAGAACGCGGGCATTCCGCTGACCATGGGCAGCATGATCGCCTGGCTCTTCGTGGCCGTCCTGTCGGCCATCGGCAACGCCGGCGTCCCCATGGGCTGCTACTTTCTGACCCTGTCCCTGATGAGCGGCATCGGCGCCCCCATCGGCCTCATGGGCATCATTTTGCCGATCTACACGATCATCGACATGATTGAGACCGCCGAAAACGTGTGGTCCGACTCGTGCGTCTGCAGCATGACCCAAAACGACCTCAAGGACCAGCTCCCCTTCACGCCGGAGGACGAAGAAGTGCCGGACGTGATGGCCTGATGTCCTGTCCCGGACGCCGGGAAAATGCCATCGGAAAACAACACAACGAAACGACAGCGCGGCTGTCCTGCCGGATTGGAAACGGTCCGGCCGGCGGCCGCGTTTTGTTTGGACGGAAGAGGGATTTTCCGAAAGGAAAAAACGGGACATCGTACACGAAACAGTCGTTAATGTAACAACAAATTAGCGTTTGTTATTCTTGTTGTTGGTACGGTTATATCGAGTAGTTGGTTAGCCATAGGCAAAGTATTGCAACAGGATATATTTAGTGATATTATGTCGCTGTTCAAGTCAATCCTTATAAACGGTTCCCCACTGCACCGGCCCGGTACAGTGGGCGTTTTGCGTTTATATAAAAAGCAGGAAAAACGGAATTAATAAAATAGGAAAGGAAGAATGGGGATATAAACAAAATTTACAAGGTCATCTGGAGCGAAGTGCGCAATTGCTACGTATGCGTGTCCGAACTGGCGAAGAGCCACAGCAAGCCGCAGAGCCGCAAGGCCCTGGTGCAAAAAGCAACGGCCGGCGTGGCAGCCGTACTGACGACCACGCTGCTGCTGACGGGGGCATCCGGCAGTGTTTTCGCGGCAGATCCGCATGATGTGAGCATCAATTCGACGGATTCCGCAAACGATACGAACTATAACAATGGCGGCGCAACCGGAAAGGATGCCGTTGCCATTGGCGTGAACGCTTCCGCAGGGGCGGATAACGATATCGTCATCGGTAAAGGGGCGACCGTTGCCAGCAGTACGCAGAAATACTATAAAATCACGGATCAGCAATGGGCGAAAGTTCCGACGGAATTTTTAACTACGACGGAGCAGCTTTATACGCATGTCCGGGCGGACGGTTCCGTCATCGTAAATACAACTTCCACCTTCCAAGAGGGGGATAAGGAAGGTTCCGCACCGGCAGCAGCGGAAGTCAAAGATATTAACCTGAACAACAGCGATGCCATTTCTATCGGCACCAATGCTTCTGCAGAAGGCGAGTCCGGCATTGCCATCGGCAAAGACGCCTCGACCCATGTTGACCCGACGTATAGTGATGCAAACGGCAGCCAGGGCGATGTGCACGGCCGCGGCATTGCCATTGGCGACAAGGCGACGGCACGCGGTGAATACGCGATCGCTCTTGGTTCCAGCGATGAATACGTGGCAACGGAATATACCGAAGCCAAAGGTTTCAAAAGCATTGCCATCGGTGTGAATGCAAAGACGGGAAATAATTCGGATTACGCTATGGCGATCGGCGCGGGTGCAAATGCCAAAAATACAGGTGCCATTGCCATTGGGAATACGGCTAAATCAATAGACACGGACAACGTAGCCGTGGGGACAAGGTCTGTGGCACAGGGAAACGGGGCTATCAGCATGGGCCGTGATTCCCAGGCGATTGCGGCAGGGTCCATCGCGATTGGTGTGACCGCTGCTACCAAAGATGGGCAAAACGACTCCATTGCCATCGGCACTAAGGCAAAAGCAAATGGGTTCAAGTCTATCGCTTTGGGCAACAACGCAGAGGCTACCGGATTTGCGGGCGTATCGATTAATGAAAATGCGGATGCGTCCGGCCGCTATGCCGTGGCATTCGGGTATGAAAAGACGGATACGACAACAAATCAGATGCACAATGTTGCCAGCGGTCCGAATTCCTTCGCCCATGGGGAACATGCTCAGGCAAAGGGCAATGATTCCACTGCCTTTGGAAAAGATACAATTGTAGAAACCGAGGCCAAATACGGCACGGCTTTTGGTGAATATACCACTGTAACCGGTGCCAGAGGCACGGCATTTGGTGAACATACAACTGCAACGGGAATGGATTCTACCGCCTTTGGCAACTATTCTCAGGCAACTAATACTGGGGCAACTGCCTTCGGCAATAAGAACATCGCTTCCGGTCTGTACGCAACAGCCTGGGGCGGCGGGGATAAGGAAACCCAAAACGCCGATGGTACAACGACTAAAGTGGGTACCGAAGCCAGCGGCACTTATGCCACTGCTTTTGGCGAACGCACAGTTGCATCCGGGGAAAGTGCTACGGCCTTTGGCGCTGACTCCAAGGCTGCTGGTAAGAATTCCGTTGCTTTTGGGGAAAGTTCCGACGCCGAAGCGGAAAACTCCCTTGCTGCACTGGGCGGCGTCGTAGAAAAGGATGCCGCTAATTCTGCTGCAATTGGCAAGGGTGCCAAAGCCACCGTTTCCGATACGGTAGCCCTCGGCTCCGGCTCGGTGGCAGATCGCGCAAAGGGAATGGCTGGCATCAATCCTGTTACGGGTAAGGCCAGCACGGAAACGACCACTACGTGGGTCGCTAATGCCAATGCCATTGCGGTCGGCAATGGGACCACAACGACCCGCCAGATTACTGGTGTGGCTGCCGGCACGAACGACACCGACGCGGTCAACGTGGCACAGCTGAGAGCGTCTGTCACGCACGACTACAGTGTCAACTCCAGTACACCTTCTACAGATACGAACTACTACAACCAGGGCGCTACCGGTACGAATGCCCTGGCGGCCGGCGTCAGTGCCAAGGCGGATTCGGAAAACTCCATCGCCATCGGTACGAATGCTGGAATCAAGGGAGACAAGCACCTCTATTACAAGGTGGATAACGGCACTTGGACGGCTATGCCGACTGCTGACGAGTATCAGGATGGGACCAAGACTTACTATCGCCACAATATCCTTGATGCCAATGGAAATATAATCCGGACTGTCATTAACGCTAGTGCAAATCTCCTTGAGGGTGAAAAAGAAGGAACGACCCTTACACTCAGCACAGCCAATAATAATCTGAAATTCTTTACCGTAACAAATAAAAATTCCATCGCCATGGGCACAAACGCTGTTTCCGAAGGGGAAACCGGCATTGCTATCGGCACGGGTGCCGTTTCCAAAGTAGGCATTAAGCCAACGGAAGAAGTCGGCCCCGGCGGCGGAATTGCCATCGGCAACCAGGCTTCTGCTTATGATGGAAGCGTTGTTGTCGGGGACCGTTCTGGCACAAGGGACAGCTCGGATACCTATTCCACGGTCGTTGGGTCCCACAGCTACTCCAATGGCGCGCAAGCTTCTGTCTTTGGCTATAATTCACACGCCGCGGATAATGCGGTCGCTGTCGGTTCCAATACTCAGGCCTGGGGCAAAAACTCCACCGCTATCGGCGGCGCCACAGCATCTGATACCGGTGCCATTGCTATCGGTAATGGGGCATCTGCTACAGAAGAAGGCGGTGTAGCTCTCGGCCAGAATGCTGTCACGGATACGCCGAAAGGCAGAACGGGCTATGGTGCTCCTTCCTGGCAGAAAGATTCTGCTGTGTGGACCGCGACGGACGCTGCTGTTTCCGTGGGCAGCAGCACAGGCTATGAACTGGATACTGACGGGAATATCGTGCGCGATGAAGATGGAAATCCTGTAGTCGCCACGGCGGACAAAGTCGTGACCCGTCAGATTGCGAACGTAGCCGCCGGTACCAATGATACCGACGCGGTCAACGTAGCGCAGCTCAATGCGGTTAAAGCGCATTACTATAGCGTTCAATCGACAAAAGATGACGTTATGGATAAGCAATCCAACTACAATAACGACGGCGCAACCGGAGAACATGCCCTTGCAGCCGGCGTATATGCCGCTGCTTCCGGTAAGGAGGCCATCACTGCAGGCTTTGAATCTAACGCCAACCATAATTATGCTTCCGTATACGGAAGCGAGGCTTCAGCCTTAGGCGAGGGTGCGACAGCAGTAGGGTATCAAGCTCGTGCTTCTGAACGCAGTACCGTAATTGGCGCAGGTTCTCATGCGGGAGAAGATTATAAATATTCCACTATTGTCGGCGTTGGAAGCTATACACAGGGATCCAATGCGGTGATTGTCGGCTATAATTCCCATGCGGGTGAAAATTCAATAGCTATCGGCAACGGGACGAATGCCTGGGTTGGTGATTCCATTGCCATCGGCAACGGTTCTTTAACGGCTTGGCGGGAGAAAAACGCAAGAAAAGGCTATGGCGCTCCTTCCACAATTAAAGATGCAGATCAAGCTACCTGGACAGCAACGAATGGGGCTGTTTCCGTAGGCCGTGCAGCGGGAATTTCTGATGGCAAGGGTGGTACATTGTCCCAGATCACCCGCCAGATTAACAATGTGGCAGCAGGCACGCTGGACACCGACGCGGTGAACGTGGCGCAGCTGAAAGCGACAGAGACGCATTACTACAGCGTCAAAGGGGCTTCGACAAAAACTATTTATAATGCGGATGGTACGGTAAAGGAAGTCCTTCCTGCTTCCGACGGTAACGATAATACAAACTATACGAACGACGGAGCAACTGCCGAGGGTGCCATTGCCGCGGGCCCGAGAGCTCAGGCAACCGGCGCGGCATCCATTGCGATTGGGCTGGATGCCAAGGCATGGCAGGCAAACAACATTGGCATCGGCAATGAAGCCAATTCCTGGGGTACCAATGCCACCGCCGTAGGTGCCGGAACCGGTGCAGGAAATAATGCTGCTGCTTTCGGCTATAAGGCCAATGCATATGGAACAAATGGCACGGCTGTAGGTGAAGAAAGCAGCGCGGCTGAAAATTCTTCTGCTTTAGGCAAGGGAGCTAATGCTTGGGGAATTAACGGTACCGCTGTAGGTGAAGAAAGCGGCGCGGCTGAAAATTCTTCTGCTTTAGGCAAGGGAGCTAATGCTTGGGGAATTAACGGTACCGCTGTAGGTGAAGAAAGCGGCGCGGCTGAAAATTCTTCTGCTTTAGGCAAGGGAGCTAATGCTTGGGGAATTAACGGTACCGCTGTAGGCCTTGGAGCCAATGCTGGCATGAATAAGAACGGCAAAGGCTATAACACAGCTGTCGGCAGTAATGCTTCTGCTGAAAAGGACTATGGCACGGCGGTTGGCGCGAATGCTCATGTTTCTGGTGACTATGCCGTAGCAATTGGCGAAGCAGCCGCTCAGGATTATAGCGTGGCAATTGGCTATAAAGCCACATCATATAAAAATTCTGATAATGGTTATGGTACCGCCGTGGGCACCTTGTCTTCGGCCGGAGATTATGCGACATCCCTTGGCTATGGTGTTACAGCAAATGGAACGAAGGCAACCGGCATCGGCAAATCTGCTAATGCATCCGGAGAAGAAACTACTGCTGTCGGTACGACTTCTTCAGCTTTTAGTAAATATTCTGTCGCTGTCGGTGCCAATTCCGTCGCTGGGAGTGGCGGAGGACAGGGTTCTTCAGGAGAAGGACAGACAGCAGTAGGTCATAAGGCAAATGCTACTGGCACATATTCTGTGGCTGTAGGCTATGATGCTAATACAAACGGTAACAACGGTGTCGCTATTGGGCAAAGTGCGAATACATCCGCATGGAAGGGCGTTGCCATCGGTTATAAAGCTAATGCATCCGGCTCTGCAGTAGACAAAGATGGAAACCCTGCAGATGTCAATTCCCTCGCCATTGGTAACGAGGCCACTGCTTCCACAAAAAATAGCATAGCATTGGGATATAATGCCAAGGCATCTGGTGAAGATACTATTGCCTTTGGGCGAGAAGCTGGTGTTAGCGGCATCGGTTCAATCGGTATCGGATCGCAGGCTAACGTATCTGGTAAAAACACTGTCGCTATCGGCCAAAATACAAACGGCTATGGTGACAATGCGGTGATTGTCGGCACTGGTTCTGCTGCCAACACTTCTTCCGTGGTAGTTGGTGATGCCGCCAGAGCGGATATCAAAGATTCCATCGTCCTTGGCTCCGGATCCCGTTCTGCAGCAAACAAGAATGTGACCGGATACGACCCGGCCGGGGCAGCTCATGAAACGACTGATGCTGCCTGGACTTCGACGAATGCGGCTGTTTCTGTCGGCCGTGCAGCCGGATTCAGAGATACTGCCGGAAATTTATTGCCTCAGATTACCCGTCAGATTTCGAATGTGGCAGCCGGTACGCTGGATACCGACGCGGTCAACGTGGCGCAGCTGAAACAGCTTGGTACTGCTGTGACTTCCGCTCACACCAAGGTCACCGTCGAAGGCGGCACGGAAGCTGCTTCTGGGGAAAATGCGTATAATGGCAAAAATCTGAAACTCCATGTTTCTACCGATACAAAAGGTGCCAATGTATACGACCTGAAACTGGGGGACAACCTGAATGTGGGTGCCAAGGATGGTGCTGATGGTACGCCGGGTACGGATGGCTCTATTGGCGTGAACGGCAAGGATGGTTCCGCAGTTACCATCAACGGCAAGGATGGTTCCATCGGCCTGAATGGCGCAAACGGTGCAAACGGTCTCACCATCAAAGGAGCCGACGGTAAGCCGGGCGTAGATGGTGCCGATGGTACCACGACAACCCGCATCGTCTATGAAACCAAAGATGGCGAAACCGTTGTAAAACATCAAGTGGCTACTATGGATGACGGCCTGAAGTTCGGTGCCAATGCCGCAGCTGCAGAGGGCAAGAATCCTGTCGCCAATAAGCTTAATAGCACGGTCAAAATCGTAGGCAGCACGGCCAAGGAAGGCCATGAATACACGGCTGACAACCTGACCACTACGGTGTCCCAGGATGCAGATGGAAACACGACAATCAACATCCTGATGGATAAGGACATTACTTCTGACAGCGTCACCGCAGGTAAGAACGGCAAGGATGGCGTCAACGGCCATATCGGAGTTCGCGGCAAAGACGGTACTGACGGAAAGAATGGCAAAGATGCAGTTGCTATCGATGGCAAGGACGGCAATGAAGGCCATATCGGACTGAAAGGCAACGACGGAGAAAAGGGTGCTGCAGGTGCAGATGGCAGCGATGGAAAGAACGCCTACAGCGATATTTCCGTTCATTACGGACCGGCTACCTTGAACCCTGATAAGAACGTCAAAGATGCTGCAGGAAATGAAGTAGCTACCCGTATCCATTACACTGACCAGGATGGCAAGAATCACGAAGTGGCGACCATGGACGATGGCCTTATCTTTGTCGGCGATGACGGAAAGGTCGTCAAGAAGTACCTGAACGAACAGCTCACCATTAAGGGCGGTGAATCTGACGCCAACAAGCTTTCTACCGGTAAGAACATCGGCGTGGTCAATGATGATGGCGCACTGAAGATTGAACTTGCAAAGGAAATCACGGATATCAACAAGATTACCTTTAACAGCACTACCGATAGCAGCAAGCATGTCGTGATTTCCGGTGATGAAGTCAATGTCGGCGGCAACAAGATCACCAATGTGGCTGCCGGTGTCAATGACAATGATGCGGTCAATGTATCCCAGCTGAACAAAAAGATTGAAGCCGTAGAAGCGCATCATACCGATGTGACCGTAAACGGCGGTACAGAAGCCCCGACGGACGGCACCTACACGACGGACGGCAACCTCAAGCTGAAGGTTACAAAGGATGCTGCTACCGGCAAGAAGACCTACGATGTGAAGCTCTCTGAGGACCTCAACGTCAAGAGCGTGACGACGACCGATGAAAACGGCAATACGACCGTTCAAAACGGCAGCGGCGTAACCTCCACCGATAAAGATGGAAATACGACCACGCTGAAGGGCGATGGCGTGACGACGACCGATAAATCCGGTAACTCGAACAGCATGACGAGTACGGCCAACACCCTCTCCGGCAAGGATGCAGACGGCAATACCATCACGAATACGGTTACGAAAGACGGTATGACCATCACCAATAGCGGCGATGCCGGAAAGACCATCAGTATTACGAATAACAATATCAGCATGGGAGGCCAGCAGGTTCATAACGTAACGGCCGGCACGGCGGATACCGACGCGGTCAATGTGTCCCAGCTGAAAGATGAAATCAGCAAAGTGGAACAGCACCATACCAAGGTGACCGTCGAAGGCGGTACGGCTGCCGGCACGACGGACTATGCCGGCGAAAACCTGAAACTGAAAGAAACCACCGATGCAAACGGAGCCAAGACTTATGACCTGAAACTGGGAGACAACATCAATATCGGCGGTAAGGACGGCAAGGACGGTTCCATTGGCGTCAAAGGCAAGGATGGCAAAGACGGCGTTACCGTAGATGGTAAGGACGGCGGCAGCATCACTTTCGCCGGCAAGGACGGCAAAGACGGCAAGCCGGGTACTGACGGTCTTACGATGCGCAGCGAAAAGGGTGCAGCCGGTCTCGATGGCAAGGATGGCATCACCAGAATCGTCTACAAAGATGCGGATGGTACGGATCACACGGTGGCTACCCACGACGACGGCCTGAAGTTTGTCGGCGACGATGGAAAGACGATTTCCAAGAAACTGAACGAAACCCTTGCCATCAAAGGCGGCGAATCCGATACATCCAAGCTTTCGACCGGCAAGAACATCGGCGTTGTCAATGACAATGGCGCGCTGAAGATTGAACTTGCCAAGGATATCACCGGCGTCAACAGCATCACCTTCAACAGCACCACCGATAACAGCAAGCATGTAACCATCGGCGGGGACAAGGTCGATGTCGGCGGCAACAAGATTACGAACGTGGCGGACGGCAGAGTTGCGCCGGATTCGAAGGATGCTGTAAATGGCAGCCAGCTGTATCAGACCAACCAGGCCATCGCCAATATGGATGGCTCCATCAACAAACTGGACAGCCGTCTGGACCGCGTCGGCGCGGGTGCCGCTGCTTTGGCAGGCCTGCATCCGCTGGACTTCGATCCCGATGACAAGCTGGAGTTCGCGGCGGGCTACGGCAATTACCGCAGTGCCAACGCCGTGGCGGTAGGTGCCTTCTATCATCCGAACGAGGACACCATGGTCAGCGTCAGCGGCAGCACGGGCGGCGGCGAAAATATGGTCAACGCCGGCCTGACGATGCGCTTTGGCCAGAACAACCACGTGTCCCGCTCCCGCGTCGCCATGGGCAAGGAAATCCTGGATCTGCGCCTGCAGGTCGAGGAACTCAAGGGCGTCATCAACCGCATGGCAGGTTCCAATGTGACCCGCGTGCAGACGGAGAAGCTCTTCCCCGACATCGCCAAGAACCATTGGGCCTACGAGGCTGTCATGGATCTTTCGAAGCGCGGCCTGGTGGAAGGTTATCCGGACGGCACGTTCGGCGGCGACCATCTCCTCACCCGCTATGAGTTCGCCATGATTGTGTACCGCGCCATCCAGAGCGGGGCCGATGTAGCGGAACGTCTGTTTACGGAATTTGAACCGGAACTGTCGCGTATCCGCGTCGACGCCCTGGCGCATGACAAGAATGGCAAGCCCACGATTGAGCGCGTGCGCGTGAACAAGGACTATCCGGAACACCGCAATGTGGTTTCCAAAGAAAAATAAAAAAAGAACCCGGCCCGTACCCATCGGTACGGACCGGATTTCCGGGAAGGACGACGAGCCCTCCGGCAGCTGCCGGGGCGCCCGCCGTCTTTTTTTGTCTGTCCCTTTTTTGCGGAACGGCGGGGAGCTACATCGTCCCCGTCACGGCTTTGCGCTTCAATATGTAGTTCCAAATCATGACGATGGCCGAGGTAATCAGCTTGGCAACCATATAGTAGATGCCGCACCGGTCGACGAAGAACCACATGCAGGCCTGGTTGATGCCGAGGCCGGCGATGCTGGACCCGATGAAGAGGAGGCGCTGCGAAAAACTCTGTTTGCCGGCGCCTTGGAAGACGATGGCCACGCACATCCAGTAGTTGATCAGCAGAGACACTACGAAGGCGATGGCCGAGGACCACAGGTAGTGCAGGCCGGCGAATTCGGTCAGGGCGTAAAGCAGGCCGTATTCAATCAGGAAACAGGTGCCGCCGACGAGGACGAAGCGGAAGATTTCCCAAAAACGATTGCTGGACATACAGCCTCCTTAATAGGCTCCCTTTTTACTGAACACGACGGAGAACGTCCGCCACAGCAGGACCACGTCGAACCAGACGTTCCAGTTGCGCACGTACCACGAGTCCATGGCGACGCGCTCCGGATAGTCGATGTCGCTGCGGCCGCTGGTCTGCCACATGCCGGTGATGCCCGGACGCACCATGTAGTAGTCCTGAATGAATTTGCCGTACCGCGGTACTTCGGCTTGTACGATGGGCCGCGGGCCGACGAGGCTCATTTCCCCTTTCAGGACGTTGAAGATCTGGGGCAGTTCGTCCAGGCTTGTGCGGCGCAGGAAATGACCGCTCTTCGTGATGCGCGGGTCGTTCTTCAGCTTAAAGTCCCGGTTCCACTCTTCGCGGGCCGCCGGGTCCTTTTCCAGCAGTTCCTTCAGCTTGACATCGGCATCGACACACATGCTGCGGAACTTGTAGCAGTTGAATTCCTTGCCGTCGCGGCCGACGCGGCGGTGCTTGAAGATGACCGGCCCCGGCGAATCGTGATAGATCCACAGGGCGATGATTAAAAGAATGGGCGATATGGCGATGGTGCCGAAAAAGGTCAGCACCCAGTCGAAGACGAACTTCAGCAGCCGGTTCCAGCGGTTTTTGAGGTTGTTGCGCATGCGGAACATGACGATGTGTCCGTCGATAAGGCTTTCCAGGTCCATCGTGGCCAGGGGCATGTTGCCCATGTCAGGGATGAAGGTGATGCTCTTCACCAGGGGCTGCAGGTCGTATACGATGTCCTGGGTCGCTTCTTTGGGAAGGCCCGGGGCCACGACGAGGACGCGCTGGACCCCTGTGATGTTGATGACGCGCTGGGCGTCGCGGAACCGTCCCAGGCGGCGCAGATGGCTCGCCACGTAGGGATTGGGTTCGTTATCTTCCAGATAGCCCATGAACCAGAAGCCGGCGTGCTCGTTCCGCAGATGGCGCAGCATGACTTCCGCCGTCTTGCCGGCACCCATGAGCAGGATCGGTTCGCCCACGACGCGCATCTTCAGGAAAATCTTCTTCAGGATATAGCGGAAAAGGACCAGGAAGAAGAAGGAGAAGATCCACAGCAGGAACACGTACAGACGCGACGTGGACGCCGTGATTTTGGCGTCGTACATGAAGATGACCACGGTACAGATAAAATAGATGCTGCTGTTGAAGAGGCCTGCAATGACGCGCCAGAACTGGCGGTCTCCCCCGTACAGGCCGTTGATGTGCAGGAATACGATATAGATCAAGGGGCAGATGACATACACGTTCAGCCACGACAGATGCATATGGCCGCCGCCAGGCAGCATGATCCAGTTGCGCACGAGGCAGGCTGCCTGCTCGGAGGCCAGGACGGCCAGGTAATCGATGACAAGGATAATCAGCGCAATCAGGATGCCGCTGTTGGGATTTCCCAGGATCTTCCTTGTTTTCGGATTCTGTTCCTTCATCACAAAAACTCCTTACTCCCCTTTTTTGCTGCTTTTTTGCTGCAGCTCGTACAGTTTCATGTATTTCAGCATCGTATAGAACCAGTGGCAGAAGCACAGGTAGATGCCGGGCCATCCGTCGAGGAAGCCGGCGCGCAGGAAGAAGACCTTCACGAAGCCCGCCAGGCTGTGCGTGACGGCGGCGCTGCCGCCGACGCGTTTGCCCCGGGCGTAGCTGTCTTCCGCCCAGATGGTCGTGTAATGGTTCGCCTTCTGGGCCCAGGCCTGCCAGCTCTCATACGTGTAATGTTCCACATAGCCGGGCAGCGTCACGGACGGCAGATCGCACACGGGCCGTTCGTGGACCTTGCTGACCCAGTGCACGGTGCCGCGCGGAAACAGGCGGGGCACATAGTCCGGCCGCATGGCGCCGTGGTTGTAGGTGCGCCCGAAGGCCACGGTCTTGCGCTCCAGCACGTACTGCCGCGACGCCTCACCCGCCACGGCTTTGCGGACAGCCGCCTGCAGGACATCGTTCAGGTGCTCGTCGGCGTCCAGATAGAGCACCCAGTCCGCATCGGTCTGCGTCAGGGCGAAATTCCGCTGGGCCGCGAAATCCTCGTTCAGGGCGTGATACACCGCCCGGGCGCCCGCCTCTTTGGCGATGGCCAGCGTCCGGTCCGTACTGCCGCTGTCGATGAGCAGGACATCGTCCGCCACCTGCTGCGCATTGGCGATGGTCGCCCCGATCTTCTTTTCTTCATTTTTCGTCAGGATGATGACGCATAACCGTGTCATAAACAGTCCTCCGCCCCGTCAGGGCAGCACCTTGTTCCAGAAGGCGGCCCAGCGCAGCCGTGCCGCTTCGTGGCTCCACGAATGGTTCTTGTTTTTGCCCGGCTGGGGCATCACCGCGTCGCGGAATGCGGACAGGTGCAGATATTCGTAATATTTTTCGTTGAACCCCGGCGTCCGTCCGTATTCCCAGGGCTTGTACCCGCCGGCATAGTGCACGATGGCCGGGTCCCGCAGGGCCTCCAGGGCCAGGCGGCGGGCACGGGTATCCTTCAGCACGCTCCACCCCAGGTGGAAGACCGGCGGAATGACGTTCCAGCGCAGCGGAAGCGGCGCCCAGTTCCCCTCGAAGAGCTCGTTCAGGGCATCCTGGTCGTGATGGCGGTACTGGTTCTTCGCCAGCAGGTCCCGCAGCTGCTTTGCGTAATCGCAGGCGCGCCACTGCGCCACATCGAGTACGAGGACGCCCGAATTGAAGTAGGAATCGGCTTCCTTCCAGCCGAAGGTTTCCGTTTTGTTCCGTTTTTTCCCGGCCGACGTGAGGATTCCCAGATCCTCCGCCGCGCCCAGGGGTTTTCCCGCCAGGTCCGTCTGCCAGAGGAGGCGGATATCGTCGAGGACCAGCAGGTCGCAGTCGAGATAAATGACGCGGTCCACGTCCGCGGGTACGATGTCCGGTATGTCCAGCCGGAAATAGGCCGTCCGGGAGATGGGGCCGCTCACGAAGCCCTGTTCCAGTTCCTTGTTCTTGATGGTCAGGAAGGACACGCGGCTGTGCCAGCGCGCCGCCGTCTGCCGCATCTTGTCTTTGCTGCCGGGCGAAATGCCGTCGTCAATGAGCCAGAATGCCACCTGTTCCGGCGCGGCCGTGTTGGCCAGGACCGAAGCCATGGCCACGGCGGCATGCTGGGCATAGTTGTCGTCGGCCGCCAGGACGACGGATAGCTGTTTCGTTCTCTCTTCGCCCATGATGGCCTCCTGTCTTCTACATTATTTAGTTATTATATCATTTTTTCGTGACAGGAAACAACCGCAAAAGGGGCTTTGCGCGCGTTCCGTCTGAAATTTTGCAAGGGCTTGGAAAAACTCCTGCCCAAAGCCGGGAAATCATGTTAAAATAAGAAGTCGGATTCAAAACGGAAGCATTCAGGAAAGGAACAACGTTATGCAAGATTTTTCTGTCCGCCCGGCCTATCTGCTGGCCATGGCGGCTTTCTACGTGCTCTCTTATCTGTTCTACGTGAAATCGTCCCACGGACTGGGACATAAAGCGGAATATCTGCAGCTGCGGCGGTTTGTGCCCTGCGCCATCCTGGCCATCCTGCCGGCCGCCCTGGCAGGTCTGCCTTTGACGGGCGGCCTCTTTGTGCCGGCCTTTCTCACGGGCCTGGGCTGGATTGTGGCCTATCCCCTGCTGTACTTTCTCACGAACCGCAATGTATCCAGTGACTTCGGCTTCCATCTGGATGTGGTCTTCGGCCTCTATCTCATGGGCTGGTTCACGTCGTTCCAGGTACTGGTCCTGTCGGCGCCCTTCCTGCCCCATGCCGTCGTGACGGTGCTGCTTGTGCTGACGGCCCTGCTGGAGGTGGCCTTCCTGAGTGTGCCTCTCCTGCAGTTCGCCTATTATGCCGTCTACGGTACCTGTGTGAATGACGGGGCCATGATGCTCCTCCAGGAAACGAACTACAACGAAATCATCGAGTTCTTCAAATCCATGCCGAAAAAGGTCGTCTTCGGCACGGCACTCCTCCTGGTCGTGGTGGTGATCGCTTTCTGCGGCGCTGCCGTGACGGCGCCCCGCGCCATCCGCGTGAATGTGGTCACCGTCGTTTTGTCGGCCATCACCTTCCTGTTCCTGACTTCGTACTTCTTTTTCGGCCACAAGCCCCTCTTCCCGCGCACGGGCATCGTGGAGCTCTACCTCGACGTAAAGGAATATTTCCGGACGACGAAGCTCTATGCCGCTTCCCGGGCGGAGATTATGAAGGACCTGCAGGTGACGCCTGCCAAGCCGGACTTTGCCAAGCCGTCGACCATCGTCCTCGTCATCGGCGAATCGGAATCGCGGGACTACATGAAGGCCTTCACGGAAGACTACCCGGAGGAGACCACGCCCTGGCTGTCCCGTTGCAAACAGGACGAGCACTACATCGTATTCCCCCACGCCTATGCCAGCGCGGATCAGACCGTGACGAGCCTGGAACGCGCCTTGACGGAATTCAACCAGTACGATGAGGACACGAAGTTCTACACGTCGGCATCCATCGTCGATATCGCCCACAAGGCCGGTTACCACGTGTACTGGTACAGCAACCAGGGCCACCTGGGTTCGGCGGAGACGCCGGTCACGCTGGTCGCGAACACGAGTGACGTGGCCAAGTGGACGAAGCAGAACCTGAACGAGGTGCAGTACGACGAGACGTTGCTGACCTACTTGAAAGAAGTGCCGCAGGGCCAGGACAATTTCGTCGTGGTACACCTGAAGGGCAGCCATTTCAATTTCGAAAACCGCTACCCGCGGTCCTTCACGAAGTTCGGCGAACCGGGCAAGTACGACCTGATTCCGAACTACGAGAACACCGTGGCCTATACGGACTATATCCTGCAGTCCGTCCACGATTACTGCCAGGAGCACCTGAATATGCAGGCCATGCTCTATTTTTCGGATCACGGCACCATTCCCGACAAGCGCCGCTCGGCCAACTTCGACGGCTTTGCGACGGTGCGCGTACCGCTCTTCGCCTGGTTCTCCGACGAATACCGGAAAAAGCACGGCCGCGTCGTGCAGACCCTGCGGGAGCACAAGGACCGCTACTTTACGACGGACCTGGCTTATGAGCTGATTTGCGGCATCTTCGATATCAAGTCGAACCGCTTCAAAGAAGAAAACTGCCTGGCCTCGCCGCAGTTCAAGTTCACGCGCGATATGCTGAAGACGAACCTGGGCCGGGCGTGGATCAAAGACGACAGGAAAGGATAAACAAGGAACGAGGGGGCAATCAATCCATGGGGAACAAGCAGTCTTTGGAAGATGCTCAATCAATAGAAAACAATCAAAAATTGCAGCGGCGGCGGAAAGTTCTGCTTTTCGTCGCTGCTTTGTTGTGTCATATAGCCGTCTCGTTCGCCTTCCGGCTGACCGGCCAGATAGAACAGCGGCTGTTCAATGAAATCCTGATTTACGGCGGAGCGGCTTTCGCGGCTGCCTGGGCCTTATGGGGCTACCGGAAGAGTTTTCTGGTCAATTTCGGATATGTCGCCTGCCTTTACCTGCTGTCGGTCTACACGCTGCACGATTTCATCAACAACGGGATGGCCGCCAGCGAGGCGCTGGAATGGGGCACGGGACTCTTCGCTTTCGCCTGCCTGTGGGCGCTGGCGGCGGCCTGCTTCCGGCAGCGCGTCGTGCGGGTTCTGCTGCAGGCCGTGTATTATGCGGGCATGGTGCTGACTGCCGCCCTCCCCATGACCGGCATCGGGTACGGACTCATCAGCAGCGGCAACGCGTTGTCGTCGGACCTGGTGCTGGCCGTTTTGCAGACAAATCCCCAGGAAGCCCTGGCCTATCTGCAGGAACAGCCTTTGGCCTTGTGGGTCATCGCCTGGGCCATCCTGTTCCTTGTTTCCGGCATCGAGGTCTTTCTGGCGTACCGCATGTCCCGCCACGCACCAGCCCGCAGGCTGCCGCTGCTGCTGCTGGTCTGCCTCCTGCTGGCGCTGAACCTGAAATCTTCTTCGCCGCGTCTGCGGACGTACTATCTCGTCAACACGGTCATCCACACGAAACAGTCCATGACGTCCTTTAAACGGTACCAGGCGCAGAAACATATCCGCCTTGAACGGCTGCAGAAGCTGAAAGTCACGGTGGAACCGGAGGCCAAAGGGGTATATGTCCTCGTCATCGGGGAATCGGCGTCGCGGGACCACATGCATACCTACGGGTACGACCGTGAAGACACGCCCTGGATGGACAAGCAGGCAAAACAGCCCGGCTCGGTCCTGTTCCGGCGCGCTTACGCCAATTACTGCCAGACCATTCCTGCACTGACATACGCCCTGAGCGGCAAAAACCAGTACAACGACGTGGATCTGGCCGATGCCTGCTCGCTCATCGAAGTCGCGAAGGCAGCCGGTTATGATACCTACTGGATCAGCAACCAGTCCCGTTTCAACGCCACGTCGACGCCGGTATCGGAAATGGCTTCGACGGCGGATCACCAGGTGTGGATCAACGGCCGTTCCCTTTCTCCCAGCGAAACCACTTACCCGGACGGGGAAATGCTCGGCCATCTGCCGGACAAGGTACAGGCACCGGCCCTCATTGTGCTGCATCTGATGGGCGAACACGGCAAATACGCCAACCGGTACCCGAAGGAAGCCGCATTCTACCACGGCAAGGGAGACCGTCTGGACGGGTATGACAACGCCGTCCGCTACGTGGACGGCATCCTGCAGGCCGTATTCGAAAAAGCCCGGCAGTATCCGGATTTCAAAGGATTCATCTATATGCCGGATCATGGCGAAGACCCGGAATCCGGCAATTCCCACCAGCCGGACAAATTCACCTACCAGATGGTCCATATTCCCTTCCTGATCTGGCTGGATCCCGCTTTCCGGGCTGAACGTCCCCAGTTGTACGAAACGTTGCAGAAACACGCGGATGCGCCGTGGACGAATGACCTCTTTTACGATGCCATGATGGATATCCTGGGTATCCGGAACGCGCCGTACCACAACCCCGCCTTCAGCATCGCTTCTCCGGAATACCGGATGACGCGGGACCAGCTGCGGACGCAGCATGGTGCCAGAACCTTTGCCGAAGATCCGGACCAGGGACTTCTCTCCCGCTGAGACCCGTTACAGTAAAAAAACGACGGCCCGCCTTGCTATGCAGGACGGGCCGTTATTTTTACTTTGCAATCCTGGTTTCGTCAAGATCCTCCCGGATCCATTTGCGTCCCAAATCGGTTTTAAGCGTCGCGCGGGTAAAGCGGTACTGATTGCTGGCCAGGTTCCCCGTTTCGTCCAAATGGTCGGAATGAACGTCCAGAATCCCGCCAACCAGTTCATACATCAAGTCATTCGTGAAATATTGGTTCCGGTGATTTTGCAGGGTATCCGTAATCATCGGATAGAGGGTCTCATATTCCGGAGACAGGTATACCAGCAAGGGAACCCGCAGGTTGATGAACGGCACGTGGTCCGGAACCCGTTTCCGATACGGATTGGCGCCGTGATCGGAGAAGTAAATCATCGCCTGCAGGTTGAAGTGTTCCTTTGCCGTTGTGTATATCTGCTGTACGACCCAGTCATCGTATGCCATGGAATCCTCATAATTGGAGACCAGGTCTAAAACCCCTTTTTTACTGAACCGTGTAAATTCCGGTGGATAGCGGTGGATTGTCAGCTCATGGCTGCCCATCACATGGAAGACGATGAAGTTGCTCTCGACGGGGTTCACCAAAGAGAAGCAAGGCAGCAGGTCCCCGTCATACAGCACCCGTCCCTGATTGGCCGGGTCCTCGTCAATCCAGCGGTGGACATCCGCTGTTTTCGCCACCAGCTGGATCGGTGTATCCAGGGAGTTTTGAATGCTCTGGTTACTGAACCAATAGGTTTTATAGCCGGCCTTTTTGGCCAGGTCCAACAGCGTCAGTGCATCGCTGAACTCCACATCATTGTACTGGTTCTTTTCCGTCAGCGCCATTTCCAGCGCCTGAACAGTGGACCCAAACGTGGAATAGGCATGGCGGAACAGCAGGAAATGTTCCGGATCGGATTGTACGGACGCCTTCATCCAAGGCGTCGTATTCTGTTTCTGGTAACCGTAGACACTCATGAAATTCCGGCCTGCCGATTCGCCAATGACCAGAATGATGGTGGACGGTTTCCCGAAACGCGATGCCTGTATGCTGCCGCCCGTCGTCTGCATCGCCTGGAAATTGCGCTGGTGGTTTTCCGTAAACTCCTTGGCACTATCCAGATATTGTTTTGCCTCCCCGAAGGAATGGGCCAGACCGGTACCATAAAAACTTTTGGGAAGGTACAGCGCAACGGCAAGAAAAATCACGACAAGGCAGGCGGCCTGCTTTTTAGGCGGCTTGCCATATGTTGCCTGATTGTGCCCCTGCGGCGCCGGTTCCAGCCGGTTTAACTGCAGAGAGGCCAGGAACAGGAACAGCAGCAGCACACAAAGGGCCACCATGCCGCCGTACCCGGCATTTTCCTGCAGATATTCCCAGACTTCGCCAGGATGAGTCTGCAAAATCGCGACGGCTGCGGTCATGCTGATGGTGGCCCTGTAAATCATGAAATAGAGAAATTCCGTCAGCGGCAGGTAGAGCAGTACGGCATGCAGCAGCGCAAACAAGACCCGGACCAGCCAATGGTCACCGCGCATCAGCCGGTAAAGCAGCGTCCGGAGCAGAACCATGGCCGTAAACACATAGCCGCTGAATGCGAGATCCATGTAGTTGTTCAGGTTCGTCGCAGTCCCGTTGCAGGCAATATAACTTAATACGTTATGCGTGACGGCCCATGCCAGGGACACCACGGCATACGGAAACAGGCCTTTTTGCCGCAGCCCGGTCCGGTTCCAGGACCAGACGGATACGGCAACCCCCAGGGCAACCGGAAAATACCGGCGCAGATTCAACAAAAGGCGATACGTTTCCGCGCCGATGGATGTCGCCCAGAACATGCCGATCAGGAATACGTATACCCCTATAAATAATAATACGTATGTTTTTTGTTCCCCTATGAAATTTCGTAAAGAACGCAACCAAAAATCCCCCTATCCCCATTTTATGCAGGCATCCCCATACCTGCATGGTTGTTCTTCCGTTGCCAGTGTCTTTAAAATGCGTTGTGGTAGTAATCTTTATACCATTGTGCGAAGCGGGCCAGGCCGGTCGCGATATCCGTCGCGGGCCGGAAGCCGAAATCCCGTTCCAGCTCGCTCACGTCGGCGTACGTCTGGTACACGTCGCCGGGCTGCATAGGCAGGAATTCCTTTTCCGCCGTGCGGCCCAGGGCCTTCTCCAGGGTGGTGATGAAGTCCATGAGGCGCACCGGCTTGTTGTTGCCGATGTTGTAGATCTTGTAGCGCGCCGTTTCCTTGCCGCCCATCGGTGCCGGCGGGTTGCAGAGCATGTTCACGATACCCTGTACGATATCGTCGACGTACGTGAAGTCACGCAGCATATCGCCGTTGTTATAGACCTTGATGGGCTGTCCCTGGCGGATCAGGTTGGCGAACTTGAAGTAGGCCATGTCGGGACGGCCGTAAGGGCCGTAGACCGTGAAGAAACGCAGCCCCGTGGCAGGAATGCCGTACAGGTGGCTGTAGGTGAAGGCCATCAGTTCATCCGACTTTTTCGTCGCCGCATAGAGGCTGATGGGATGGTCGACAGGGTCCGTCGTGGCAAAAGGCGTCTTTTCCTGGTTGCCGTACACGGACGAACTGGACGCGAAAAGCAGATGCTCCACCGGATGGTGGCGGCAGGCTTCCAGCACATTGAAGAAGCCGATGATGTTGGAATCAATGTAAGACCGGGGATGGTCGATGCTGTAGCGCACGCCCGCCTGGGCCGCCAGATTGACGACGATGTCCGGGGCGAAGTCCGTAAACAGCTTTTCCACCGTGTCCCGGTCGGCAATATCCCCCTTCACGAACGTGAACTGCGGGAACTGCCGCAGAATAGCCAGACGGCTTTCTTTCAACGACGGATCATAATAATCGTTCAGATTGTCAATGCCGGCCACCTGCACCCCAGCCTCCAGAAGCCGGCGGGACAGATGGAAGCCGATGAAACCGGCCGCACCGGTCACAAGGATACGTTTCGAAGCGTCAAACTGTTTCAAGATATTCTCCTTTTTTACACTTACGGAAATCATGTTATAATGAATTGTCAGATTTTGATTTCAAACAAATTTCATTTTATCACAAGAAAAGGAAGTTTCGCATTTTGAAGACATTTGCACCTGATTTTTTCCAGAAGGACACGTTCCTGCTGGATGTCAAAGACTACGATTTCCTGCCGGCTGACGACGCGCGGCCGGCCTGTCACATCGCCTACAACGTGAATCCCCCCTTCTTCCGTACCATGGGGGTATCCGTTGTTTCCGTCGTGCAGAACAACCCGGACCTTGCCGTGACAGCACACATCCTTACGGACGAGCTGACCCGGGACAACCTGGACAAGGTACAGGAACTGGCCCGGCGGCTCCGCTGCCACTGCCGCGTATACCTGCTGAACATGGAACCCTTCCGGGATTTCCATATCAAGGTGGAACGGTTTTCCCGCATCACCTACGGGCGCATGGTCATGCCGCTGCTCCTGCAGCCTTACACGAACCGGTTCCTCTATATCGACGCCGACGCCATGAACGTGGCGTCCCTGAAACCGCTGCTGGCCCTCGACCTGCACGGTGCCGCCATGGGCGCCTGCTCCGAAGTCCCGCACGAAGTACCGCACCGTGCCGGCTACCTGAAACTGAAGAGCGGCAAATACTTCAACGATGGCATCATGGTCGTCGATATACCGGCCTGGCAGGCACAGCATATCACGGAGCGCTCCTTCGCGTACCAGAAGGAACCGAAGACCCGTTTCCTGGGTCAGAGCCAGGACATCTTAAATCTGGTTTTCGACGGTTCCAACTACTTTTTACCCAAAGGATGTAACGAATACGGCGGCGGCAAACGGGCCGATGACAGTGCCGTGTTCGTCCACTGGACGGGACGGCGCAAGCCGTGGCAGATGGTCCTGACCCGCTACGACGCCCTGTGGCGCCACTATCTGGACCTGTCCCCCTGGGACAGCCTGACCAACACGGCGCCAATCAGGAAGCCGGAAAACTACCACGATTTCAAGGAATGGGGCATGTTCCAGCGCAGTCAGGGAAACTTTGCAGGGTTCCTGAAGGGCATGTTCTGGTACAGTGTCTTGCGCATTCAGTATAAAAGCAAGCTATAAGATTCCCGGAAACGGGAGCCGGACGGTTATTCTTCGCCGTCGTACAAGGGCACGGTCAGGCTGCCCGTCGGCATGAGGATGACGCTGTAATCCTTGCCCACGAACTGTTCCGCTTCTTTGAGGGCCTCTTCGACGGAAGAAACGGCGTCCGTAAAGAGCATATCCTTGGCGAGCTGTTTGTCCAGACCGGTCACGAGGATGAAATGCGCCTTTTTGGTGAGCCGCGTCACGGCATAAGCCTTGTTGGCCCCGATGACGAAGCGCTTCTCCAGCTCCGCCTCGATGGCATCGGCCGTCTTCAGGCGCCGGCACGTGTCTTCCAGGACCTTGCTGCCGCTGCCTTCCTCGCATTCGGCCAGGAGGACGACGACACCGCCCTGCCGGCAGGCCAGGACGGAATTGTCCATGGTCTTCTGCATCTGGTAGACGTTGATGTCCTTCGGATAACCGCCGCAGGACACGATGACGACATCGGCCTTTTGATGGATCTTCACGCCGTAGACCGCATCGACGAATTGGCAGGCCTCGTGATGGGCTGCCACATAATCGCCGGCGAACATGCGCAGGAAGCGGTGTTCCGCGTCCAGGATGGCGTTGAAGAGGAATACATCGCAGCCCCGCTTCTGCATGGCATCCGCCCACAGTTTGACGCCTTCCATCTGGTCTTCGTAGACGGGATTCCCCGTCGTTTTGCCGAGGCCCGAATGGGGATCCATCATGAAGCTGTGGTTGTGGCGCACGGTCTCCATGGCCGCGCAGCCCGGCAGGACGGCCTTGCGTCCCCCGCCGTATCCGCTGAAGTAATGGTGTACGATGGTGCCCGTCAGAATGACATGGTCGCTGTGACAGATGCGTTTGTTGATGAGGACCGGCGTAAAGCGGCTCGTGGTTCCGAAATACTCGAAGTCTTCCGGCACGTTGCAGTCGCTGTTGTACATTTTGAGGCGGCCGGCCACGTCGGCGCCGACGCCTTCGACCATTTCCTCGTGCGTCATGAGGCGGTGCGTGCCCAGGGAGAACACGATCTGCATGTTTTCGTCCGGAACGCCCAGCTTGTTCAGTTCATTGACCAGGACCGGCATGAAGGCGAAACTGTTCGCGACGCGGGTCGGGTCGTTGCACACGAAGGTCACCGTGTCACCGGGTTTTACCAGTTCCGCCAGCGGTTTGCAGCCGATGGGGTGGTTGATGGCATCGAGCACGCCCTGTTCCACGTTTTCCATGACCGGCGTCCTGGGCATCTCGATTTCGCCGAGGACGCGCTTTTCGTCCAGGGAGAACGTTTTGGTGCCGTGGCCGTAATGGAAGGTGTATTCTTTCATGATGATGACCTCCTTGTGTCAAAAACTGATTGATATCGTTGAACAAATGGAATGAAGCCGTTACAGTGCCATTCTTTGCAGAATGGCACTTTTTATTTTACACTTTGCGGATGGACAGCATCAGCACCGTCACGATGATGCACGCCATGCCGACATAGTCCGGGAATACGAGCCGTGTCCCCAGAAAAAGCACGGCAAAGAGGATGGAGCACAGGGGCTCGCAGCAGCTGACGAGGGCCGCTTTGACCGGGCCGACGATTTTGAGGCCCATCAGGTAGGTCAGGAACGGAACGACCGTACCCAGCACGATGATGTAGGACATGGCCCCCACTGCGGAAAGAGGCCAGGCCGAGGCGCCGGAATCGAAGGGATTGCAGAACGGCACCAGGACCAGGCCGGCCAGAATCTGGCCCCAGCCGCTGACGTACGGGCTGGACCATTCTTTCAGCAAGTGTTTCGGGCAGATGGAATAGAGCGCCATGGACACGGCGGACACCATCGCCCAGAACAGGGCTTCCGGGGAAAGGACCATGGTACCGGGATTGCCGTGGGTGCAGACGAGGAACACGCCTGTGATGGCCAGGGCGATGCCCAGCAGTTCCCTTCCTTCGGGACGGCTGCGCAGGATCAGCAGCTGATAGAGCAGGATATAGATGGGCTCCGTGTAAATCAGCACGGTCGCCGTCGGCGCGTTGGACAGGCTGATGGCCATATAGAAGCCGTACTGCCCGCCCAGCAGTCCCAGGGAAAACAGAAGCATTTCCCGGACAATAACCCGGCCGGACCGCCAGACACCGAAAAAAGGTTCCTTCCCCCGGATCGCGATCAGCCCGAGAAAAATGACGCCGGCAATGATCTGCCGGATCATGATGAGCCACGTCGGGTCCGGATGAAAGTTTTCGAACAGGTATTGACCGCAGACTCCGGATATCCCCCACATGGCCGTGGAAAAGATCAGGATCAGGATACCTGTCGTATGTGCACTCATGCCATTCCTTCCTTCGTCTGGTTTATTTGCCCGTCACATCCTGAAGCATCTTTTCCCATAAAGACCAGATATGTTCCGGTTCATAGTCGTCTTTCACTTTCTGCGCTTCCCGCCCCATGCGGCGGCGCAGGGAGCAAAACGCCTGAAACGAAACGGGAATCCCCTTTCCTCGTTTCAAATCCCCCGATATGCTCTTCTTAGATGATTATTATATCACAAAAACAAGGAAGCCGGGACCTCTTGCGAGGTTCCGGCTTGTGATTTCACTACATCTTATGGATTTGTTTACCCGATGGTCCGGAATGCGAAGATGCAGATGAAGAGCACCGTCAGGATGATCATGATGGTATCGGCGATGCTGGTCCGGTAGTTATCGGGACTGTAGCGTTTCTTTTGACGGAACGGGCGCGCATCCATCAGTTTCATCGGGTTGGCGCACAGTTCCATGAACTGGTTGGTGCCGACGCCCCAGGCATGACCCAGGCTGCGGCAGAGGCCGAAGCACAGGTTGCTGATGCCGGACCACAGCCACTTCAGCGGACGGCGGTAGAACCAGTCCGTATCCAGCGACAGGGCCGTATGGGGTTCCATGCGCGGCAGGAACATGAGGAACGGAATGACGGCCATGAAGGCCATCTGCAGCATCTGCATGACGTGCGGCATCGTATACGGAACGTATTCGACGGGCCCGAACGGCAGGTACTGGTACAGCAGCTGCGGGAAGCAGCCGATGACGGTGCAGCACACCGCACCCATGATCATGCCGACCTTCATGTTGGTCGGAACGGGCCGTACTTCCGGTGCTTCCCCTTTGTCCGGAGCCAGGAAGATGAAGTACATCATCTTGAAGCAGATGGACAATAAAGTACCGACGCTGGCGAGTTCAAGCAGCGTGGCCGTCATGGCGTAACCGGCCTGGCCGGCTGCGGCGATGGTCATGGTCTTGGACACGAAGCCGTTGAACAGGGGGATGCCCGAGATGGAGAAGGCCCCGATGACGAAGCAGATGAACGCGGTGGGATACCGCTTGGCCATGCCGCCCAGCTGGTTGATGCGCCGTACGCCCGTCGCGTAGATGATGGCGTTGCAGCACATGAAGAGCAGCGATTTGAAGAGGATATCGCAGAAGGCATGGGCCGTGGCGCCGTTCATACTCATGACGGTGCCGATGCCGGCGCCGGCCACCATGTAGCCGACCTGGCTGACGATATGGTAACTGAGCAGGCGCAGCATGTCGTTTTCCATGACGGCGTAGAGGGCGCCGTACAGGGCCATGAGCACGCCGGCCGCAATGAGCAGTTCCGTGCCGCCGAAGATACGCAGCATGGCGTAGACGGCGACTTTCGTCGTGTAGGAGCTCATGAAGACGCTGCCCGTGATGGTCGCTGCCGGGTAGGCATCGACGATCCATGCGTGCAGGGGCACCATGGCGACGTTGATGGCCACGCCGGTGAGGATCAGCCAGAAGGCTGCGTCATGCGGTCCGTTGACGAGGTTCTGTACCAGGTACTGGCCCTGGGACAGTTTCAGGATGACGCCGAAGAGGATGCAGTTGCCGCTCAGCGTATGCATCAGAATGTAACGCGTACCGGCACCGCGGCTCGTGGGGCGCGGGTCGTTCCAGACGAGGAACAGGCTCGTGGCGGCCATCAGTTCCCAGAAGAACAGGAAGGTGATCCAGTCATGGGCGAAGGTGCAGCAGATGGAAGCACCCACGTAACCCATGCTGCAGATGGCCTCCAAGGGGCTCTTGTTGTGGCAGCTGAAGACGCCGCCGATGCAGCCCATGATACAGAAAATCAGGCCGAAGACCCAGCTGAGTTTGTCGACATACATGTAATGGCTGGTCCAGTCCTGCAGGAACGTGAAGTTCTGCTCCAGACCCAGCGGCAGGTTGAAGATGGCCGCCAGGGCCAGGAAGGGACCGCAGGCCAGAATCATTTTACGGAGTTTTTCCGAGCCGACGCAGGCGAACAGACCGACCAGGAAGAAGATGAACCCAGGATGGAAGTTTTCAAACATCTTTGTCGTCATCTCCTTTCTGATAGTAGTCTTCGTCGCGCTGCAGGAGCGGCGTCATGATGATCTTGGCCAGGATGATGAGGATCCAGCAGCCGATAAACCCGAAGATCAGGATCATGAAAGGTCGTTCCAGCCATTCCTCCACGTGGCCGCTGTAAGCGCCCGACGCGTAGGCGATGGCGAAACAGATCAAGGCGATGACGAAGGCCAGGCCGATGACTTTACGACGCTTTTTGCCGTCGTTGACAAGATCAAACATCACCAGCCACCTCCCCATCCGGCGCAAACGGCGTCGGCCGTCACGGTTGCCAGCTTATAGAAGTCCGGCGGGAAGATTTCGGGGTCGCAGCCCAGTACGATGGCCAGGACCGCGGTGAAGCAGATAGGGATCAGCATGGAGTAGCTGATGGAGCCGTAATGCCGCGGGTCTTCCTTCGGTTCAGGCTTGAAGAAGGCCATGCGGACGACCGGCATCAGGTACCCGATGGCCAGCAGGGCCGATGCGACCCAGACGGCGACAAACAGCGGTTTGCCGGCCTGGATGGCGCCCATGGCCAGGTTCCATTTACTGATGAAGCCGATCAGGAACGGCGTACCGGCGATGCCCAGGGATGCGATGGCGAAACAGCCCATCGTCACGGGCATGCGGCGGCCGATGCCGTCCATCTCGCTGATTTCGTGCAGGTGCGTGCGGACGATGATGACACCGGCGCACATAAAGAGGGTGATCTTCATCACGGCGTGGGCTACCAGATGGAGGTAGGCGCCTTTGATGGCCAGCGGGGTCAGGAGCGAGGCACCGAGGACGATGTAGCTCAACTGGCCGATGGTCGAGAAGGCAAGACGGCGTTTCAGGTTGTCCTGCTTGAGGGCGATGAAGGAACTCATGAGGATGGTTGCCGCGGCGAGCCAGGCCAGGACATCGGCCGTTCCCAGTTCACTCAGCAGCTTCGGTCCGAAGACGAAGCAGATGACGCGGAGGACGGCGAAGGCGCCGGTCTTGACGACGGCTACGGCGTGCAGCAGGGCGCTGACAGGGGTCGGCGCCACCATGGCGGCGGGCAGCCAGCCATGCAGCGGCATGACGGCGGCCTTGACGCTGCCGGCCATGATCATGAGGATGAAGAGCAGCTGCAGCACCCAGATGGGGGCCATGCTGGAATCGAGGAAACCGCCGGCCTTGAAGTCCATGGTACCGCTGATGCAGTACACACCGACGGTGCCTGCCAGGAAGAGCTGGCCGGAGACCAGGGTGTAGGCCAGGTATTTGCGGCTGGCGTCCAGGGCTTCTTCGTCCCGTTCGTGCAGTACGAGCGGATAGGAGAAGATGGTCAGGATTTCGTAGAACACGAAGAAGGTCAGCAGGTTGCTGGCGAGGGAAACGCCCACGGTCGCGCCCAGGCAGACGGCGAAGGACGCGAAGTAACCGGTCTGTTCCGCTTCGTGGTTATTCCGCATATAGCCGATGGAATAGAAGTTGATGGGGATCCACAGCAGGGACGACAGGCAGGCGAAGATCATGCCCGCCGTATCGGTGCGCAGTGTGAGTCCGACCGTATCGGTCAGCTGGAACAAGGTCCACTGGTACACATTGCCGTTCAGCACGCCGCCGACCATACTGATGATCAGGCCGAACATGAGGAACGAGGCAACGGTGCTCCACGTTTCGCGGATATTGGGATGCTTGCGGCTGCACGACACGAGCAGCGCCGCCAGGAACGCGGTCCCGACAGCAAGGAAAGGTCTCGGATCATTCACTATCATCTCAGGAACACCTCCGGTAACCCTAGTTTAAGCACTCCTACCACGATGTCGTAGCTGTAGATGCCGAGCACCAGGATGCCCAGGCCCGTAATGCCGATCGGCAGTACCATGCTCATGGGCAGGCCGAACTTCGTGGCCGGTTTGTGGAGTTCCGTCAGGGACGCTTCGCGCTGGACGAACATCTGCTCAATGATGCGGAAGTAGTAAATCGCGTTCAGCAGCGAACTGATGACGAGGATGGCGATAAAGATGTACTCTTTGCCTTCGTAGGCGCCGAGCATCAGGTACCACTTGGAGAAGAATCCGCAGGTGGGCGGGATGCCGACCATGGACAGGACGGCAAAGCACAGCGCCACGGAGGAAACGGTCATCTTTTTGTTCAGGCCGCCCAGGCGGTACAGGTTGACTTCGCCGAACCGGTAGGAGATGCCGCCTACCACAAGGAACAGGCAGCTCTTCATGAAGGCGTGGTTGATGAGGTGCAGTACAGCACCGATGAAGCCGTACATGTTGCCCATGGCCATGCCGACGGCGATGTAGCCGAGCTGGGCCACGGAAGAGTACGCGAGCATGCGGCGGAAGTCGTACTGGGCCAGGGCCATGACGGACCCGATGAGGATACCGCCGATACCCATGATGCCGAGCACGTCGAGCAGGGCCGACATGACAGGACTGGTGACACCGAAGATGTAGAAGAAGAAACGCAGCATGGCGTAAGCCGGTACTTTGGACATGCAGCCCGAAATGAGGCCCGCGGCGCCGGGATGGGCGTAGGTGTAGGCGTCAGGCTGCCAGCCGTGCAGCGGGAACAGGGCCATCTTGATGCCGAAGGCGATCAGGAAGCACGCCACGGCGAATGCGAAGAGCGGCGTGTGCACGAACGGCTGGATGCGGACGCTGATGTCCGCCATGTTCAGGGAACCGGTCATGCTGTAGACATAACCGATGCCGATCAGATATAACGACGCGGCAATCGTTCCGACGAGCAGATAGCGGAACGCCGCAATCATGGACTTTTTCCCGCCCAGGGCGATGAGGCCGTAACCGGACAGGGACATGATTTCGAGATACACGTACATGTTGAACACGTCGCCCGTGACCACCATGCCGCAAAGGCCGACGGTCAGAAGGCCGTACAACGTGTAGTAACCGCCGTAGTGCAGCCAGTCCTCGTTGACGAGGAACGGCTTGCCGTAGAAGCTGATGACCAGCGAAAGGAAGGTGATCATGCACAACACGGCCGCATTGAGGGGATCCACGGCGAACTCAATGCCGATAGGGGGCTCCCAGTTGCCCATCCAATAGTGCAGATTGTGGCTGCCGCTGTTGAGTACCTGGTACATCGTGGAGAGCGATGCCACGAACGAACCGGCGATGGCGGCCTGCACAATCCAGGCGCCCAGCTTGCGGTTCAGACGGCTGAAGCACAGGCACAGCAGGGACGCTGTCAGGGGCAGCAGCACGATGAACACGGGAGCATGCGTACTAATGCTCATTTGCTAGCCCTCCTTAGTACCTCCGGCTCCTCCACGGATCCATAGCTTTCCTTGATCCGCATCAGCAGGGCGATTGCCACGCCGCTGGTACCCATGCTGACTACGATGGCCGTCAGCATCAGGGCGTGCGGGAGGGGGTTGATGTAGGAGGCAGGATCCACATTGCCCGGAACCAGGATAGGGATCATGCCGCCTTCCTTCTGCGCGAAGCAGAGGTAGAAGAAGATGACGGCGACCTGCATGACGTTCATCGCCATCAGTTTCTTGAAATAGTTCTTGCTCAGGACCATACCGTAGACACCCAGGAAAAAGAGGATCATGACGAGGGTGTAGATGCCGCGGCGGGCCAGAAACTCATTCAACGCTTCCATCGTCTTCACTCCTTTTCACCAGTGCATCCATGATGTTCAGGATGGTCATCATGACGCAGATCGTTACGCCGGTTTCAATCATCAGGATGCCCAGGGCGTGCAGCTCGTTCGCATGTTCCGCCGTAAACGGCAGGAAGCTGTAATCGAGGAACTTGCCGCCGCCGAACAGGGTCAGCCAGCCGGCCAGGGCGTAGATGAACGTGCCGAAGCCCGCCAGGGCCAGGCTGTTCTTCGCCTTGATGTTAAACAGGATCGAATCTTCCCCGAGGATCAGCCGCGCCAGGACGATACCGAAGCCCATGACGACGCCGGCCTGGAAGCCGCCGCCGGGGCTCGATTCGCCGAGCAGCAGTACGTACACGGCGTAGACCACGGAGAACGGGACCAGCATCCGGAAGGCGATGTTCAGGATGATGCCCCCGAAAGGATCTTTCATCATTCGTAATCATCCTCCTTCTCCGGACGGCGTCCCATCGTCGATTTGCTCAGGATCAGCGTCGCCGTCAATCCTGACAGGAACATGACCGTCGTTTCCCACATGGTATCGAAACCTCTGTAGTCGGCCAGGGTACCCGTTACGATGTTCGGGGAACCCGTATCGACCTCACTCTGGGCGATATAGACCGGTGTAATATGCTGGTTCGGTACGGAATAGGGACTGCCGATGACGGGCAGATAGGTCACGCTGCTGCAGAACAGGCCCGTCAGCAGCGCCAGTACAGTGATAACAAAGCCTCGCATTACTTACACCACCTATCGATTTTCTTCAACGAGATGACATAGAAGATGGTAGATACGGTGCCTACCACGACTTCCGTAAAGGCCACGTCCGGCGAGCCCATCATCAGATACAGCAGAACGGCACAGAAGCTGAAAGCGCTGTAAATGTAGACGGCGCTCAGGATGTCGCGGCAGTAGATGATGCTGGCCGTAATGAAGATCAGGAAGACGAGGAGCACTGCTTCAATCGTATATATCTGCATTAGTTCTCCTCCTCCCCGGCCTTTTTCTCAAATTCCTCCACTTCGTCCGCGTGCTTCAGCGTCCAGACCGGGTGGCCCGTCTTATAGGCTGCCTTGGAGAGGATGTGCGACCCGATGGGGTTGCCAAGGAACACGAAGAGGAAGATGACGATGATCTTGAACGATGCATCGGTGAAACCGTTGTAAATCGCCAGACCCAGGAAGACCAGCGCCGTTCCCAGGGTCTCGCTGTTGCCCGAAGCATGCACCCGGCTGTAAAAATCAGGCAGGCGCAGCATGCCGATGGCGGAACCGACGAGGAAGATCAGACCCAGGCCCATCAGCACGAAGGCGATGAATTCCCGCACAGGGATGCCGAAAATCATAATTTCTTCCCTCCCAGATATTTCGCCAGGATTACCGAGCCGAGGCAGCCCATCATGGCGTATGCCAGCGCCAGGTCGACATACATGCCGGGCTGTCCGTCCAGGAATCCGTAAATCACGATCAGCAGGATCGTATCCGCCGTGATGACGCCCAGTCCATTCATGCGGTCAAAGATCGTGGGGCCGCGGAAGAGCCGCTGCAGCATCAAAAAGATGGTCAGCAGCAGGACTGCCGTGAGGATCAGCAAAAAAGTATGCATCAATAATCCCTCCCCATCTTTTCAAAGGTGAAGTCCTGGCCCAGCAGCCAGGCAATTTTACCGGGCATGCCGGAAGGGTCTTCCAGGCCCGCGGCGGCGCCGTCCGTCAGGGCATGGACTTCGAAGACGCCCTCGGGCGTCACGTTCATGGTGACCGTGCCGGGCGTCAGGGTGATGGAGTTGGCCAGGATGACCTTCGCCATCGGATTGTCCGCCGTGTAGCGGAAGCGCACGACGCACGGGTTGATCTTCAGTTCCGGACGCACCGTCGCCTTGATGACGTCGATGTTCGCCAGGATCAACTGCCACATGAGCCAGAAGAAATAGTAAATCAGTTTGAAGGGATTGATCCCGAAAATGAAGTACTTTTTCGTTCCGGCCAGGTTGCTCACGAGGAGCAGCGGGTAGCAAACCCAGGAAGCGATGACGGATGTCAGGACGCCATAGGTGATGAACTTGATTTGGGTGTTCCCGGACAAGAGCATCCAGAACGCGAACAGCAGCACAGCCATGCAGACCATGTGGACGATCGGCGCGCCTACGATGCTTTTGTCACGCAATACGCTTGAGTTTGTCACTTGAACCACCTTTCTTTATAATATTTTTTATATATATTTTTTGATTATATATAAAGGACTTTTTCAGTACGCCGGGGAGCTTATAATTGCTGAATATACGTTCTATTCACTTCCCTTATATGCCGATATTTGGTGGGAACCACCGCAAACCCGCATGAAATGCGGCATTTCGGCAAATAAAAAAACTCCCGGTCCGAAAAAAGGCAAGCCTTGCCCAATTTCGCTCTGGGAGTATTCGACAATAGCAGGGGTTTTTCCTGCAAAATATGGCGATTTCGTGAACTTTTTTATCCCTGCGCCGTGATGCCGCCGTCCACGGGAATCACGGCCCCGGTCATGAAGGAATTGGCCGGTGAGGCGACGGACGCGATGACATGGGCCACTTCGTCCGCCGTGGCGATGCGTGCCAGCGGATAAGCCCGCGCCAGGTCGTCCTTCGTGTAGCTGCCGCCGGCCGCCTCGATCTGCCGGTCCAGCAGCGGCGTGTCCACGTCGCCCGGGCAGACGCAGTTGACCCGGATCTGGGGTGCCAAATCGAGGGCCAGGGCCTTCGTCAGGGCCACCAGGGCCCCTTTGGAGGCACAGTAGGCGGCGCAGCCCGTGTTGCCGGCGATGCCCGCGTCCGAAGAAATGTTGACGATGCAGGAGCCGTCGTGCATCAGGGGACGGCACGCCTGGGTCAGGAAAAACGCCCCTTTCACATTCGTGTCCATGATGTCCCCGTACAGCTCGGGCGTCGTGTCTTCCAGGGAAGCTTCCCGATAGACGCCGGCACAGTTGACCAGGATATCCACCTGCGGTGCGTAGGCCTGGATCACGGCCGCCGCGAACCGGCAGGCTTCGGGGTCCCGCACATCGCAGCGGACGAACAGGGCGCCCGGCCGTTCCTGTTCCGCAGCCGGCGCGCCGCCGGGCAGCTCCTGCAGGGCCGCCATGCCGCGGTCCGTCGAGCGTCCCAGCAAAAAGACCATGGCGCCGTCCTCGCGGAAGCGTTTCGCCGCCGCCAGGCCGATGCCGCTCGTGCCGCCCGACAGGACGACGATTTTTCCTTTACAACCGTACTCCATGGCAATCCCCTTCCCCATTCGTTTCGGCTGCGACTGCCGCCCGTCCGGTTTGCGGTCCGGACGGACCGTTACATCGCACCGTCCAGCGGCTCCGGCGCGGGCAGGCTCAGAATGATCGTGGTGCCCTTGCCGTACTCGCTCATGACGTTGCAGACGATGTTATGCCGTTCGCAGATGCTGCGGGCGATGGTCAGGCCCAGGCCCGAGCCGCTCTTGTTCTGCGCGTCCCACGTGTGGTAGAAACGCTCGAAGATATGGTCCAGGTCCTCCGGCCGGATGCCCGTCCCGTGGTCCGTGATGCGCAGCACGCGATCCTTGAGGGAGACCTCGATGGAACCGCCTTCCCGGGAGAACTTGATGGCGTTGTCCAGGAAGATGAGCAGCATCTGGTTCAGCCGGCCGTAATCGCCGGTCAGTTTGTACATATCCGTGTCCAGGTCCGCCGACACCGTCACCTGCCTGCTGCGGGCGATATGGCGGCTGCTCCGCACGGCGTCGCGGATGACGCTGCAGAAGTTCAGCGGCTTCTTCTCGATGGAGAACTCCGGATTCTGGAGGCGCGTCAGCTCGAGCAGGTCATTGATGAGCCGCTGCTGGAAGAGCACCTCGTTGTACATGGTATCGTAATAATGCTCCACTTCGGCCGGGTCCGTCACGACCTTGTCGCGCAGGGCCTCCAGGCTGCCGCGCACCACCGTGACCGGCGTCCGCAGCTCGTGGGAAATGTTCGAGATGAAGATCTTGCGGCTCTTCTCCATCTGCTTCGTCTCGTTGTCGGCCTTTTCCAGCTTCGCCGCCATGCCGTCGATGGTCTGGGCCAGCTGGCCGATTTCGTCCTTCTGCGTGATATAGCTGCGCGCCTTGTAATTGCCCGACGCGATTTCCGACGCCACGGACTTCATGCGCCGCAGCGGGTCCGTGAACTTGAGGGACAGGGCCGCCGCGATGACGAAGGCCGTAATGATGGCCGCAATCAGGCAGAACGCGTAGATTTTCGCGATTTCGTGGAGCGACTGGTTCAGGCCGAACACGGGCTGCCGCAGCACCACGACGGCCTGGATGCCGCCGTCCGCGCCGTAGACCGGGGCCGTCACGTAGCTCGTCGTCTCCTCGATATGGCTGTCGTAGCCTTCGCGGATGACCGTTTCGCCTTTCAGCCCCCGGCGTATGATGTCCTGGTAGTCATGGGGCAATTCGGAGACGCTTTTGCGGGAGAACACGATGTTGGGGCTGCGGCGGATGCGGCTCATGCGCTGCTCCTGCCCCGACTGGATGGATTCCAGCTCCGAGTGCAGGCTGCGACCCATGCGGGCCGCCACGCGGCGCATATGTTCCATATCCTCCTTCGGAGGCGGCATATGGTTGCAGAACACCACCGTGCCGTCCCGGTAGGCGATCCAGATATCATCGTCCGTCACCTTGTTGACATTGCGCATGATGCGGGCCATTTCCGCCTCGTCATGCGACACGATGTCCTTTTCCCGCACAATGTCGGCCACGCTCAGGGCGCGGCGGTACATTTGCAGCTGCGTGCGTTCCACGTAGTTTTCTTCAAAGAAATGGTTGAAGGTCAGCGTCATGATTGCCGCCAGCACCAGGAGGGCCATGCCGAAATACTTCAGCAGGCGCATGCCGATGCGGTTGCTGTCAAAACGGCCCGCCAGCGTGCGGACCAGCCGGCTGTCCTTCAGGGCTCGGATTTTTTCCAGCATAGTTGACACCTTGCTTTCCTACGGCCTCAAATGCCGCCGGGCATAGGATGGTCCCGGCGCCAGGCCTTCTGCTCTTCCGGCGTCATGTTCTTCCACTGTTCCCGGAAAGCATCCATGCGGGCTTCGCGCCGCTTTTCACGCTCCAGATAGACCTTGCGCTCCTCTTTCGACATGGTCTTCAGCTTCTGCTTCACCAGGGCCGCGCGCTTCTTCTGGAAATAGGCATGGCGCTGCTCCTCCGTCATGCGGCTGACCTGCTCCCGTTCCTTTTCCCGGGCCTCCACCCGCTTCCGGTAGGCCTTCTGCTCCTCCGGCGTCATATTCTTCATGCGTTCCGCACGCACATGTTCCTGGAACGTCGTCATGGCCTGCCGCAGCTCCTCGTCGGACATGGTGTCCCACTGCTGCAGGATGCGGTTCCGTTCGTCCGCCAGCTTCTCCCGCTGGTCCAGGGTCAGTTTTCCCGGACGGGGCGCCTGCTTTTTGCCGTTCGCCTTGTCCTTGCTTCCGGCACCACTTGTCGTTCCATTTGCAGTATTGTCCGTCGTGTCATTTGCAGCAGACGGCTCGCGGAACCCCGGTTCACCCGGCCGCGGCAGATGCAGGTCCAGATAGGTGCGGTAGGCGATGATGCCCGCCTCGGCCCGCGGCAGTGCATCCGCCCCGGGCCATACGCCCGGCAGCAGCACGAACAGGCCGGCCACGGCCCCCGTCACGATGCCCGCCGTAATACCGCTGAGAACGCCCGCCGCCCCCGCGGCACGCCGTCCTCTTCCCCGTCTCCCCGGTTCCCTTCGTCCGGTTCCCTGGTTCTTCTGCAACGTATTCATAGCGTCTCCTGCAAATCACACTCTTTCAACGCTTTGAAAAAAAGCCCGGATTCAAAGAATCCGGGCCTTGCTGGCTATTCAGCGTTGATTATTTCTTGGATTTCTTAGCTTTTTTAGCGGGCTTCTTAGCGTTAACGGCATCCTTGAAAGCCTTGCCTGCCTTGAAAGCAGGAACGGTAGCTGCCGGAATCGTGATTTCTTTCTTGGTGCGAGGATTCTTGCCCTTGCGAGCAGCGCGCTGACGAGCTTCGAAGGTACCGAAACCGATCAGCTGTACTTTGCCCTTCTTGGCAACTTCAGCTACGATGGCGCCGGTCAGAGCTTTCAGAGCTTTTTCGACGTCTTTTTTGGACAGTTCAGCTTCTTTTGCAGCAACATCGATTAATTCCTTTTTGTTCATAGTGCAATCCTCCAAAAAAATTATTTAAGGCCCGGAAATGTAGCACTGGCCTTGCTTACGCTTATTATACAACCTTGTTTTCCGCTTTACAAGCGGGTTTTCAAGATTTTTTAGAAAAATTATTAAAAAAAAGCACGATTTCATGGGCTTTTTGTCAATTTTGTGTTTTCAAGGTATAATGAGAGTATGAAAAAATGCCCCGGATCAGAAAAACAAAGTACACCGGCGGCAGAGGAGATAACGTATTATGGCAAGGATTTTAATTGCGGATGACAATCTTCAAATCACGCAGGTATTGACCGAATACATCAAAAAAGAAGGTTGGCAGTGCTATGTCGCCCACGACGGCGAAGAGGCCCTGCAGCTCTTCTCCCGCTACGAAAAGGAAATCATCATGGTCTTCCTCGACGTGATGATGCCCAAGAAGGACGGTTTCGAGGTTTGCCGCGCCATCCGCGCCAAATCCATGGTCCCCATCATCATGATCACGGCCCGCGGCGAAGACGCCGACAAAATCCTCGGACTCGACACCGGCGCCGACGACTACATCGTCAAGCCCTTCAGCCCGGCCGAAGTCATGGCCCGCGCCCGCGCCATCCTGCGCCGCATCCCCCAGGAGGAAAAAGAGGACCGCACGGTGGAAATTTCCAACCTTTTCGTCGACATCGACAACTACCTGGTCCGCATCGACGGGAAAGAAGTCGCCCTCACGAAGCGCGAAAAGGAACTGCTGTGGCTCCTGGCCTCGAACCCGACGAAAGTCTTCTCCCGGGACAACCTGCTCGACAGCCTCTGGGGCTACGACTACTACGACGACAGCCGCACCGTCGATTCCCACATCAAGCGGCTCCGCGCCAAGCTGGAAGCGTATCCGCATCCGGGGTGGGCGATTAAGACCATCTGGGGTGTTGGATACCGGTTCGAGGTGACGGAGGCGTAAAGCCGGAAAAGATAACACGAGTCCCGCAACAGAATTTTCCTCACTACGTCGCGCAAGCGCTCCTATTGTTCGGAAAATTTGTTGCGGGACTTTCTTTATGTCCTGTTTCGGCTTTCACGCCAGCCTCGAAGCCGGTGAGCGCATGCGTGGCAGGAAAATCTTTGTCCCAAGGGGCTTACTCATCAGGTCCCAATCACGATTCCACCGCCGTGGTCATGGTCCCAGTCCCAACCCCAGCCCCAGCCGATGCCGATGCTGATGGGGATGCCGCCGCCGGAGCGTTCTTCCCGGGCGACGTCCTGTTCATCCACGACCTGGAATTTCAGTTTCTGGGTCTTCACATAGCCGCCGATTTCCGCTTCGGCGATGATGTCGACTTTGCCGCGGGATACGCCGAGCACGTGGCCCTTTTCGGAATCGACCTTGGCGATGCTTTCGTCGAGGCTGGTCAGGGTCAGTTTATAGGGCACGTTGCCGGGCACGCGGACAAAGACTTTGCCGGCGCCTTTGATGGGCACTTTCCGGTAGAGGTTGTAGATTTCGGTTTTCCCGACGAGGCTTTCCGTGGTGCCGTCGAGCAGTTCCACGCGGTTCCCGTCTTCGGGATACCGGCGGTAGACGCAGCTGCCGTCCTTGGCGACGAGGTAGTCGCCGACGGTTTCGTTCGTCCCTTTCCGGAAGGCCCGCACATGGCGGAAGAAATCGCCGGTCAGGTTCTTGTCCATGCGGTACGCGTAATCCTGGCCTGCTGCCAGGCCGGTCTTGGCGCTGTCCACGGCGGTCAGCCGGGCGACGGTCTCGTCCAGTTTCCGGCCTTCCGTGATATAGTATTCCGACATGGCCTGCTTTTTGACGGCCTGGCGGGCTTTCTGGGCTTCCGCGGCCGTGGTGACGCCTTCCTTGACGCTGGCCTCCGCAGCCTGCACGGACGGGGCGGCGGCCAGGGCGCCGGTTGTTACGATGGCTGCCAGCAGGAGACCGGCCAGCCACTTGTTTTTCCTGTTCTGCGATGGGAAGAACATGTCGCTCACCTCCAAAGATCCTTTCCACGGATTCGATTCACTATCACATTCACTTTATAGTATACCGCACAATTAAGGCAGATTCATGGCAGAGACTTCCGCCGCTTCAGCACCGCTTCCCGGCATTCACCGTTTCCAGTGCAGCACTTCCCAAGTCGCCCAGGCGGTCAGGCCGCCCGTAAAGTCGAGCAGGATATCGCCGATGGCGCCGTTGCGGGCGGGAACGGTGAGCTGCAGGTATTCGTCGAGGACGCCGGTCAGGAGGCTCAAAAAGAGGATGTAGCCGCGGGACGCGTTCCGGGAGTAACCGTTCACGGCGAACATCCGGCAGCAGAGCAGGGTCTGGACGAAGTACTCGAAGAAATGAGCCAGTTTGCGGAGCACGTGTTCCAGTACATCGACCGGCGGCAGGCCGGTGAAAATGGCACTGAGGCGTTCGGTGAGTTCGGCGAGGAGCCAGCTGGTCTGGTGCGACTGGGCGCCGGGCAGGCTGGAGTTATAGAAGATCAGGACCGTGAAGACGATGTACACGGCCGTCCATGTGAATTTACGCATGTTGGTTTCCTTTGCTTACCGGGACCGTTACAGGCCGCGCGTGAGGGCGTCCATCATCATCATGTTGCTGACCGTGCCGATGCCGCCGGGAACGGGGGTGTAGGCCCGGGATTTGGCATACGCGGCGGGGTCGATGTCCCCGCAGATACCCTGTTCCGTTACGTTGATGCCGACGTCGACGAGGACGGCGCCGGGCCGGACCATGTCCGCTTTGACGAAGCGGGCTTTGCCCATGGCGGCGACGATGATGTCGGCGTCCTGCAGGATGGCGGGCAGGTCTGCCGTGTGGGAGTGGCAGATGGTGACGGTGCAGTTTTCCTGCAGCAGGAGCAGGGCGGCGGGTTTGCCGACGACGTTGCTGCGGCCGAGGACGACGGCCTTTTTCCCGTCCATGGCGATGCCGTAGTGCTTGAGGGTGGCGAGGCAGGCGCGGGGCGTGCAGGCGGCGCGGCGGCCGTCGCCCATGAGCAGGGCGCCCATGTTGACGGGGTTCAGGCAGTCCATGTCCTTGGCGGGCGCGAGGGCTGCGCCGACGGCCTGGCTGTCGATGTGACGGGGCATGGGCATCATGGGAAGGATGCCGGTGACGGACGCATCGTCATTCAATTTGCCGATGGCGGCCAGGACATCGTCCGTCGATGCTGTTTCCGGCAATTCGACGCAGCGGTGGGCGGCGCCGATGCTTTCGGTCGTCTTCAGGAGACGGTTGCGGTAGACGAACGAGGCCGGGTCGTGACCGACGGTGACGATGGCGAGGGTCACGGTGATGCCTTTTTGTTTCGCGGCCGCGACTTTGGCGGCGATCTGCGCCCGGTACGCGTCGGCGACCGGTTTTCCTGCCATGCGGATGGGTTCCACTGAAATACCTCCTTACGGAAAAACGGGTGAAGCACGAAAGGCGGCCTCACCCGTGATTTTTACTTCTCAGAACAGACCGGTGATCTTTCCGTCATCGGTCACGTCGATGTTTTCGGCAGCCGGATGTCTGGGCAGGCCGGGCATCGTCAGGATGCTGCCTGTGTAGACGACCACGAAGCCCGCGCCGGCGCTGACTTTGGCATCGCTGACGTGGAGCGTGAAGTCCGTGGGGGCGCCTTTGAGGTTCGGATTGTCGGACAGGGAGTTCTGCGTTTTGGCCATGCAGACGGGCATGTTGCCGTAGCCTTCCTTTTCGTACTGGTCGAGCATCTGCTCCGCCTTCTTTTCGAACTGGACTTTGCCGGCGCCGTAGATTTCCTTGGCGATGGTTTCCACTTTCTGCTTCAGGGGCATGTCGAGCGGATAAATCGGTGCGAAGTGGCTGGTGCCGCCTTCGGCCAGTTTGACGACTTCCTTGGCCAGTGCCACGCCGCCTTCGCCGCCTTTGGCGAAGACATCGCTGAGGGCGACTTCGACGCCCATGCCCTGGCAGTAGTCATAGACGGCCTGCAGTTCTTCTTTGGTGTCCTGGGCGAAGATGTTGATGGCCACCACGGCCGGAACCCCGAATTTGAAGACGTTCTCGATGTGTTTGCCCAGGTTGCAGAGGCCTGCCTGGACGGCGGCCACGTTGGGTTCCTTCAGCTGGTCTTTCGGCACGCCGCCGTGCATCTTGAGGGCACGGACCGTGGCGACGATGACGCAGGCGTCCGGATGAAGGCCGGCGAAGCGGCTCTTGATGTCGAAGAATTTTTCCGCGCCCAGGTCGGCACCGAAGCCTGCCTCCGTGATGGTGTAATCGGCGAGGCGGAGGGCTGCCTGCGTGGCCATGACGCTGTTGCAGCCGTGGGCGATGTTGGCGAAGGGGCCGCCGTGTACGAGGGCCGGAACGTGTTCCAGGGTCTGGACCAGGTTCGGCTTGATGGCGTCCTTGAGCAGGGCCGCCATGGCGCCTGCGGCGTGGACATCGTCGGCCGTGACGGGCTTGCCGTCGTAGGTGTAGGCCACGACGATGCGTTTCAGCCGTTCCTTGAGGTCATGGAGGCTCGTGCACAGGCACAGGATAGCCATGACTTCGGAAGCGACGGTGATGTCGAAGCCGTCTTCGCGGGGCACGCCCGAGGCTTTGCCGCCGAGGCCGGAAATGATGTGCCGCAGCTGGCGGTCGTTCATGTCGACGACGCGTTTCCAGACGACGCGGCGCGGGTCGATGTTCAGGGGATTCCCCTGCTGGATGGAGTTGTCGGTCATGGCCGCGAGCAGCATATGGGCCGACGTGATGGCGTGGAAATCGCCGGTAAAGTGCAGGTTGATGTCTTCCATGGGGACGACCTGGGAGTAGCCGCCGCCTGCAGCGCCGCCTTTGACGCCGAAGCAGGGTCCCAGGGAAGGTTCGCGCAGGGCGACGATGGCCTTCTTACCGATTTTGGCGAGGCCCTGGGCCAGGCCGACGGTGGTCGTGGATTTGCCTTCGCCGGCGGGGGTCGGCGTAATGGCCGTCACCAGGACCAGTTTGCCCGGTTTCCGCTGACTGATTTTGTCGAGCAGGCCGTAGGACAATTTGGCCTTGTACTGCCCGTACATTTCGAGTTCATCCGGCGCGATGCCCAGTTTGGCCGCGATATCCGTAATGGGAAGCATGTTGCACTGCTGCGCGATTTCGATGTCCGTAAGCATGGTGATCCTCCATCTCTCCTTGTTACCTTATCTTTTCCGGGAACAGGAACCGGTCCTGTTTTTCCCTATTATAGCAATATTTACGGTTCGTTGCTAGCGGAACCAGACTTCCACTTTCGAGCCCGGTTTGACGGCGGTGCCGGCCGCCGGTTTCTGCTCGTACGCCGCGCCGCTGCCGTAGGGTTCCAGGGTCAGCTGGCCCGTGGCCAGGATTTTGGCGATGGTGCGGGCGTCGAGGCCCTTGAATTCCGGCAGGATCCAATTTCCGTCCCGCGGCATGAGGGAAGGCAGGTCCCTGTCACGGTTCGCGCCGCCTTCAAAGGAAGGCAGGCCTTCGCTGCTCGACGGCTGGATGCCCTTGGCGACCAGGATCTGCTGCAGCGTGTCGCGGAAGATAGGGGCCGAAACCTGGGAGCCGTAGAAGGCGCCCCGCGGGTTGTCGAGGACGACGAGCATGGCGTACTGCGGCTTGTCCGCCGGCACAAAGCCGACGAAGGACGCGATGTACTGGCCCGCGGCGTAGCCGCCGTATTCGGAAATTTTCTGGGCCGTGCCGGTCTTGCCGGCGATGCGGTAGCCCTTGATGCGGGCGGTCTTGCCGCCGCCCTCGCTGACTACCTTTTCCATCATGCCGCGCATCTGGGAAGCCACTTCGGGCGTGATGACGTTGCGCACGACCTTCTTTTCGCCCTTGCGGATGACTTCGCCGTTGGGCGCGACGATGCGGTCGATGATATAGGGCTGCAGCAGTTCGCCGCCGTTGGCGATGGCGCAGATGGCGCGCAGCTCCTGCAGGGGCGTCACGGCGATGCCCTGGCCGATGGCGAAGGTGGCGATATCCGGCTTGTACATGTCTTTCGGATTGTACAGGATGCCGTCTTCCTCACTGGGCAGCTCGATGCCCGTCGCCTTGCCGAAGCCGAACTTTTTGGCCCAGTCGATTTCGCGCTGGGCGCCGAGCTTCATGCCGACCTGGACCATGCCCGTGTTGATGGAATATTTGATGACATCTTCGAAGGGTACGGTGCCCATGCCCGTGCCGTCCCAGTTCTGGATGACGCGGTCGGCGATCTGGATGCGGCCGCCGTCGTAAATAGGCGTCGTCGGGGTGATGATGCCTTCCGACAGGCCCATGCAGCCGACGATGGGCTTGAAGACCGAGCCCGGTTCGTAAATCATGGAGATGGCCCGGTTCAGCCAGTTCTTCGCCGGGAATTTGCCGAAGTTGTTCGGGTCGAAGGTGGGACGGCTGCCCATGGCCAGCACGGCCCCCGTGTGGGGATCCATGATGATGATGGCGGCGCCCTGCGCGTGGGTGCGCTTCATGGCGTCATCCAGCGCGTCTTCGATGACGAACTGCATCTTGCTGTCGATGGTCAGGTAGACCGTTGCCACCATGGGCTTTTCCTTCGTATCGGAAGGATCGCCCTCGCCGCCGGCCAGGGTGCGTCCCATGGCGTCGACGCGCTTCACCTGGCGGGTTTCAGCGCCTTTCAGGACGCTGTCGAGGGCCAGTTCCAGGCCCGACAGGCCGCTGTCATCCGTGCCGACGAAGCCCAGGACCTGGGCGGCCATGGATTTCTTGGTATAATAGCGTTTGCTTTCTTCGATGAAATGCAGGCCCGGCAGGTCGTTTTCCTTGATGACCTGTTTGACCGCTTCGTATTCCGGCGGTTCGAGCATGCGCTTGATCCACAGGAACTGCCCTTTCAGCTTGAAGTCGCTGTAGAGCTCGTCCTGCTTCATTTTGAGGACCGGCGCCAGTTTTTCCGCGGCCACTTTCGCCGTGTCGCGGACCTCTTTCTTCCCCTTGAGGGCCGCCGGTGTTTCGTTCATTTCCTTGGGGTTGACGTAAAGGGAATGGACCATGATGCTGACGGCCAGCTCTTCCCCGTTGCGGTCCACAATGCGGCCGCGGGGCGTGTTGCGGCGGATGCTGTTCGTCATCTGGTCTTCCGTGATCCGGGCCCATTTCGCCCCCTGGAGGACCTGCAACAGGAAAAGGCGCCCCACCACGACGAGGATGAGGACCAGGGTCAGGAGATAAAAGATATGATACCGTCTGCGGGCATCGGAGAACCGGAATTTAGGTCGTTTCATCTGCGCCGCCTCCCGTCTTCACTGCGGTGTACCACGCGCAGTCCTTTCCGGTCTTCCGGAGGCAGGCCGGCGGCCAGGCGTTCTTCCCGGATCTCCCGCGCCGCTTCGAGGCGGTAGACCGAGAGGATGAGGCCGATACAGAAAAAGTTGATGACCAGCGATGTCCCGCCGTAGCTGATGAACATGAGGGGCACGCCGATGACCGGCAGAAGGCCCGTCACCATGGCCATGTTCGCCACGGACTGCCCGATGATCAAAAAAGAGCAGCCGCAGGTCAGGAGGAAGCCCTTCCGGTCCTTGGTGCGGATGGCGACGCGGTAGAACGCGTAGGCCAGCAGGGTGAACAGGGCGATGAGCAGCAGGGCGCCCAAAAAGCCCCATTCCTGGCAGAACACGGCGAAGGCGAAGTCCGTATGGGCTTCGGGCAGGTAGAAGAACTTGCTGCTGCCCTGCCCCCAGTGCATGCCGAACAGGCCGCCGGAACCGATGGCCAGCTTGGCCTGCACCATCTGGTAGCCGGCGCCCTGGGGATCGATGAAGGGATTCAGCCAGACTTTGAGGCGGTTCAGGCGGTACGGCGCCAGGACCGCGATGCCGGCGGCACCGGCGAGTCCGACGATGGCAATGCCCCAGATCTGCTGTTTCGGGATGCCGGCGATGATATACATGTAGAGCATGAGGCCCACGATGATGGCCGCCGTGCCCATATCGGGCTGGATCAGGACCAGGCCGCCCGCAATGAGCGCAAAGGCCAGGGGCGCCGCCTTGGGCCACTGCAGCAGGGACACCCGTTGTCCGCGCCGCAGGTATTCCCCCAGGATACCGGCGGCAATCAGGATGGCCACCACTTTGGCCAGTTCCGAAGGCTGGAAGGAGACAGGGCCGGCGCCGAGCCAGCGGCGGGAGCCGTTGACGACGCGGCCTGCCACTTTGACCAGCAGCAGGAGCACAATGGTGCCCGTGCCGCTCAGCTTCAGGAAGCGGGGCGACAGGAGCCGGTGATAGTCGAACTTGCTGCCGACGAGGAGCATGCAAAGAAAACCCACCACGGAGTAAATGACATAGCGGAGGGTAAAGAAATACTGGCTGCCCGTCATCATCTCGGACCGGGCGTAGCTGGCGCTCAGGTCGTTGCCCAGGCCGAAGCCCAGCAGCAGCACGACGCAGATGATGATGGCCTGCCGTACATTTTCAAAAATCAGGAATTTGTCACGCATGATCCGTCAGTCCTTGGGAACTTCCGGCCGGATGTTGCGGGGCGGCCGGGTCACGACATCTTTCCCCGAATCGGCCGTGAAAACGGCATAGCAGTAGTTGATAGGCGTACCGCGGCCGCTGAATTTCATTTCGTACTCGGTCTGCACCTCGTTGCGGAAGGCGCTGTGGTGCAGGTCGTAGGACAGTTCGCGGATTTCCATGCCGAAAAGGCGGAACTGTTCCACGGAAAAGTCAAAGAGGGGGCGGTTGTCCGTCTTGAAGAAGAGCTGCCCGCCGGGCCCCATCAGCTTAAAATACAGGGCCAGAAAGTTGACGTGGGTCAGGCGGCGCTTGGCATGGCGCGCCTTGGGCCAGGGGTCGCTGAAGTTGAGGTACAGCGTGCGGACTTCGCCCGTGGCGAACCAGTCGTCGAGTTTCGCCGCATCGCCGCAGAGCATCTTCATGTTCGTCAGGCCCTCGTCCTTCGCCTTTTTGGCCGGATAGTAGGCCACGCCGATCTGGCTTTCGATGCCGATGAACGCCTTTTCCGGATGGAGGGCCGCCATGCCCGTGATGAAGGCGCCCTTCCCGCAGCCGATCTCCATGCAGAGCTCCTTGCCGGGGAACAGGGACTGCCAGTGCCCTTTGAAGCGGTCCAGCCTGTCCAGATAGATGTATTCGTCCCGGACTTCCGGCAATGCCTCGTCGATCCAGGGTTTTCTACGTAAGCGCATGGGTATGGTCCTTTCGCTTATTTGCTTTCCTTTTTGCGGGTCTTCGCCGTCTTGGACGGACCCAGGTCGTATTTCTTCAGGTAGCGGTACAGCGTCACGCGGCTGACGTCGAGCATGGTGGCAAGCTTGGAGATGTTGCCACCCGCCGCCTTCCAGGCCGCGATGAAAGCTTCTTTATCGTATTTCCAGGATTTTTCCAGGGTCTTGTTGCCCGGCAGCTTGATGTTTTCGGCTTCGATGGTGCTGCCCGAGGTGTGGAAGAAGGCCTGTTCGATGACGCCCTGCAATTGCTTGATGTTGCCCGGCCAGCTGCATTCCGTCAGCATGTGGAGGGCCTGGGGCGTCAGGTGTTTGGCCGGCATATTGTGCTGGGCGGACATTTCGGCCAGGATATGGTTGGCCAGCACTTCGATATCCTTGACGCGTTCGCGCAGGGGCGGAATCCGCATCACCGTATCGATGACCAGTTCGTAGAGTTTGCGGCTGAACAGGCCCTTGTCGGCCAGGCGCTTCAGGTTCGAGTCGCAGGCCGCAATGACGCGGATGTTCAGCTTCTTGCGGGCGCCGTTCTCACCGGCAGGCAGGCCGTTCTGCAGGACATCGGCCAGTTTGTCGCCGAAATCCACGGGCAGTTTTTCCACTTCGTCCAGGAACAGGGTGCCGCCCATGGCCAGTTCCAGTTTGCCCGCCGTCGGCTGGTTGTCCCCGTCGACGCTGCCGAAGAATTCTTCCTGCAGGTCCGCCGCCGGGCCGTTGTAGCACTTGACGACGATGAGGGGCGCCGCGGCGCGGGACGAAGCCTGGTGGATGCCGTGGGCCAGGCGCTGTTTGCCCGTGCCCGGTTCGCCCTGCAGCAGGATGTTGTTGTCGCTGCGGGCCACGCGGGAGGCCTTATGCTGCAACGCCAGGAATTCCGCCGTCTCGCCGACCATGCTGTACAGGCTGTAGCGGGAGCTGTAGCCCGTCGCATGGGCGATGGTGGTCTTCAGGTCTTCGATGGACATGGAGAGCACCAGGGCGCTTTCCACCTCGTTCGCCACCTTCACGGGCAGGACGGTCGTAATGTCTTCGTACGTGCGGTCCTGGGTGATCCACGTGATTTCGCGGCGGTGCGTCGGCACGCCGTTCAACGCGCGCCGGATGGGGATATGCTCGTAATTCAGGAACATGTCGGAGAGCTTTTCCTTGCCTTCGAGGCGCTTGAGGCCATTCCCGTTGGCGTATTTGATGTTCTCGCCGCGGTCGAGCCAGTACACGCTGACCGGCAGCTCTTCCGTCATCATTTTGTAGATATTCCAGTATTCCAGCGTTTCCAGATGCTTCTCGATGGAATACTTCATGGTCAGAAGCAGGGATAACAGCAGGTCGTACGGCAGGTCTTCCTGGTCCACGGAGCAGAAGGACAGGATGTAGCGTAATTTTCCGTCCACGCAAATGGGCGCGCTGCAGGCGTCGCCGTTATGGCTCTCGCGGATCCACATTTCCGGTCCGAACATGAGGAACGGCACATTGTGTTCCCGGGCGATGGAAATGCTGCTCGTGCCGACATCTTCTTCGAGGACGCGCATGCCCACGATATCTTCAATGACCCGCTGGAAGAAAGGCATGGCATAGTTCTTGATGACATAGCCCTGGTCGTCGATGAGGAGCATGCTCAGGTTGTGCACGTTGAAGTTCTGCTTGCTCTGCTCGTACAGGCCGTCCACATAGCGCACGATGAACTCGTGCGTCTTCTGGTGTTCCTCAATCTGCTCGCGGCTCAGTTTGTGGATTTTCGGCATCGTCTCGTGGGGCAGGTGCATGGCGCGGCAGCGCTGCCACGACTCCGCCACCCAGGGATGGACATTGGGATCGACAATGCCGTCTTCCATGAACTTGTTGTAGTATGCGGCCAGTTTTTCCTTATTCCGCTTCTCACGAATCATTTCAACTTATCCCTCTTTCATCTGAATTTTCCGCTGGAATTCTGTATTCGGATTGGTTAATGGGTTGTTTGTATCTGCGGTTCCTTATTTGTGTTTCCCCAGGATGCGGCGGGCCGTGTAATACCGGGGAGACCAGTAGGAATCATTCATATCGCTCAACATGACGCCGTGGCTCGTGGCATTCCAGAACTTGCCGTTGCCGGCGTAGATGCCGTCGTGCGACGCGCCTTTGGCGTAGGTCGTGAAGAAGACCAGGTCGCCGGGCTGTAATTTCGCCCGGGGCACGAAGACGCCTTCTTTGGCCTGCGTGTCCGCCGTACGGGTCAGCTGGATGCCGTGTCTGGCGAAGACATACTGCACATAGCCGGAGCAGTCAAAACCGCTCGGCGACGTGCCGCCGAAGACATAGCGCGTGCCGCGGTACCGGGCCGCCGTCGCCAGGATGGCGCGGCTGTCGGCCGAACCGTATTCCTTGCCGTACTTTTTCTCCGCCGACTTGCGCTTCAGGCACTGGTACGTTTCCATATCCAGCTTGCCGTCGCGCCGCAGTCCTTCGCCATTTTCCTTTTTCTGGAACTTTTTCAGCGCCTTGCGCGTGGCCTTGGTGAAATCGCCGTTGGTGGTACCCGGATCATACCCCAGGTCCTCCAGATAGCTCTGGGCCATCTTCACCATCCAGGCGTGGTCGCCGACCTGATACAGGTCCTTGAGGACGGCCTTTTTTTGCTGCGGCTTGGCCTGCTGCTGCTTTTCCCACCGGACCGGACGGGCCGGTTTCGCGGCGGGTTTGGCAGCTGTGGTTGTGGGTTTGGCAGGCGTGGCCGCCGGTTTCGCGGGCGTAGCCGCGGGTTTTGCCGCCGTAGTTGCGGGCTTGGCGGGTGCAGCTGCGGGTTTGGATGCCGTGGCTGCAGGTTTGGCAACCGGAGTTGCGGGTTTTGCGGGTATAGCAGCAGGTTTCGCCGCCGTGGTTGCGGGCTTGGCGGTTGTAGCCGCCGGTTTCGCAACCGTAGTTGCGGGCTTGGCGGTTGTAGCCGCGGGTTTCGCAACAGGAGTTGCCGGCTTAGTCGGTGTAACCGCTGGTTTCGCGGTCGTAGTTGCCGGTTTGGCGGCCGTAGTCGCGGGTTTAGCAGGCGTGGCCGTCGTAGTTGCCGGCTTGGCGGTTGTAGCCGCGGGTTTGGCAACCGTAGTCGCCGGTTTCGCTTCCGCAACCGCCGGCTTTGTCTTCGTTACAGCCGGCTTAGCCGCCGTAGTTGCCGGTTTCGCCGGCGTTGTCTTCACCGACACGGGCTGGCGGGCCGGCGTGGGAGCGCTGGCGGGCTGCCGTTTCGGCGTACGCTGATGGGCCGTGATCACCGTGCCGTCGGCGCGATGAGGCGCGTTCCCCACGATGGGGGCCGCCTGGCCGGAACCGGGCCAGAAACCCAGTCCTGCCAATCCTGCCATCAGCAGCAGAGGAAGGAGTTTTTTCTGAATCATCGTCATCCCTCCGACATACCGTTTCAAGGGGTGCTTGAAACGCGTTGAACTGGCTTGAAGTCAGTATTCAGTCATTTGGAATCAACCGTAATTATAGACATCCCACGTCTTCAGCTTGTCGAGCTCCGCGGCCGCCATGGCCACTTCGCGGATCAGGCGCTCCTGGTCTTTCGGCAGGGTGCCGGCAAAGTTGACGTAGTTGGAAACGTGATTGCTGCGGAAGAGCGTGTGGCAGTCTTCCGGCAGATGGATATGCTCGAGCATGGTGTGCAGTTCGTGCATCAGGCCGCCCGGCGGCAGGGGATGGAATTCCCCGCGTTCGAACTGGTCTTTCAGTTCGCTGCCACGGTAGAGCATGAGGCACAGGGCGCTGAGCATGGTGGGCCGGATTTCGCTGATGGCTTTCGCCGTTGCCAGGGCATGGCGTTCGGAGCCTTCTTTGCCGGCAATGCCCAGGATCACCATGATGGACAGCTTCATGCCCGAGGCAATGACCCGCTGGCCTGCCTCGATGGACTGGGGGCCGTCCACGCCTTTGTTGACGGCTTTCAGGGTCTCGGAATCGCCGCTTTCCATGCCGTAGTAGAGCAGCTTCAGGCCGGCGTCGTAAAGTTGTTTCATTTCCTCCGGCGACTTGCGCAGGATATCTTTCGGTGCCGCGTAGGACGAAACGCGCTGCAGGTTCGGGAAGGCACGGTGCAGTGCTTCCAGGATGCCCAGCAGGCGGGGCGTGGCGAGGCACAGGGCGTCGCCGTCGGCCAGAAAGACCCGGCGCACGCCGTCTTTGTTATAGGTATAGGCCATGGCGATCTGCCGCGCGATTTCCTCGTTCGTGAGGACCTGGAACGGCACGCCGCGGTACATATTGCAATAGGTGCACTTGTTGTGGGCACACCCGCGCGTCACTCTCAGTATAAAACTGTTGGCTTCACTGGGCGGGCGGAATACAGGGGTATCGTAATCGTCAAAAAACATAGGGTTTCCTCCGTCGTTCAAAGTCATTGCAGACTGGAATTGGTGCAAAAGGGCGCACTGGCCCCTTGCTGTAAACTTTACACTTTTTATATGCGTCCGTGAGATAAAGCAACATATAAAACAGTTTTACGCTAATATTATAATACATTTTGGGCGGAATTGTAACATCTGCATCATATTTTCACAAATTCCCTGTAAAAATTCACAAATGGCACGGTCTGATGTGATAAGATATTTTTTATAAGAAAGGAAAATCTGTAATATGACATTGTCTACGTTACTTTTTCGAACACACAAACGTATCTATCTCGGCGTACTTGCGCTGTTCCTGCTCTTTGCCTGCCTGACGGCGGGCTGCGGCAAGCCGGCGAAGCAGACCGTGCGCCTGACCGGCAAGGTACAGCTCGTCCGGACCGAAGTCAAGGCACCGGCGGCCGGCAAAGTCCAGGGCCTGATCGTGGAAAAGGGCGAGCGCATCCGCAAAGGCGAGCCCTTATTCGGCATCGCGTCCGCGGACGGAAAAACGGATCCGGGGCCCAAGGCAAAGGAACTGGCGAAAGCCCAGGCGGAACTGCACCGCGCCCAGAGCGGCAACAGCGCCGCGGACCGGGCCGCTGCCGCAGCGGCCGTGCAGAGCGCCCTGGCCAGCCTGCAGGCCGCGAACAACAACTACCAGAAAATGAGCCGCCTCTACGGCATCGGCGGCGTTTCCAAGCGCCAGCTCGACATGGCGGCCCAGAACCAGGCCGCCGCGCAGAACAATCTGGCCGCCGCCCAGGCCCGGCTTGCCCAGGCCCAGTCGGCGCCGAAACAAGACCCGGCCGCCCTGCAGGAAAAGGTGGCCAAACTGAAGGAAGCCTACGAAGCCGAGGCCGAGCGCTCCGGCAACGAAGTCAAGGCGCCCTTCACGGGGCTCATCGACGCCGCAGCCCTCAAGAACGGCACCGCCGTCCAGGCAGGCCAGACCGTCCTGACCCTTACCGCCACGACGGAATGCTACATCCGCATTCCCCACAGCTCCAAGGACACGCGCCTCGAAGCGGGCCGCACGGTGACCCTGTCCGCGCCGGGCCTGCAGAAGCCGTTCATCGGCATCATCAAAGAAAACACGGACAAGGAACTCGTCATCTTCAGTGACCAGAAGCCGGAAGATCTGCCGGACGGCGCCACCGTCGACATCGAGACCACGGTATAAAACATACGGGTACACATGAAAATTATGAAAACCGCTCTGAAAGGAGCGGTTTTTTTACGTCTTTTCAATCCTCGCCATCTCAGGAACCATCGCAGTTCAGTCCATAGAATAAAAAATTTTTATGGCCAGCAGCAAAAAACCTCAATTTCATTTTTTCAACACAGGGCAGTACAATAAAACTGAAGAAAAAAACAGGGATTTTAGCAATTAAAAATTTCTCATTATTCCAATCATTTATTTATTTATCTATAAATTTTATATATTTATTAATTTTAATTTGTCTGTAAAACCATGGTTTTTTAATACGGATGCATCCAAGAGTAACATTTTGGAGGCGGTTGCATGAAATCCTTAAGAGAACTGTCAGATGAGTTTTTTGAAGAGGATAAGAAAGTAGAATTTGGTGGTGGTCAAGACAAGATTGAAAAACAGCATCAAAAAGGGCGGCTCTATGTCCGCGAAAGAATCAACAAACTGGTAGATCCGGGAACTTTTGTCGAGATTGACAGGTACGTTGAGCATAACTGCATCAATTTCGGCATGGAGAAAAAGAAGGGCATTGGTGACGGCATCGTAACCGGTTACGGAAAAATCGACGGCCGGACGGTCTATATCTACGCCGATGACTTTACCACCTTCGGTGGTACAGTTGGCGCCATGCACTCCCGAAAGGTATGCAAGGTACTGGATTTGGCCTTGGAAAACAAGTGTCCTGTCATCGGTATTCATGACTCTGGCGGCGGGCGCATCCAGGAAGGTGTCGATGCAAAACACGGGTATGGTGAAATCTTCTACAGAAATTCCATCATGTCCGGTGTAGTTCCCCAGCTATCAGCCATTACCGGTCCTTGTGCAGGCGGCGCCGTTTACGGACCCGCCCTGACGGACTGGATTGTGATGGTTGACAAGACGAGCCACATGTTCGTAACGGGTCCGAAAGTATGCAAGACAGCCCTCGGAGAGGTCGTCACAGAAGAAGAATTGGGCGGTGCGAAAACGCAGAATTGTCTCAGCGGTTCCGCTCACCTGCTTGCCAGGGACGAGGACGATTGCTACCAGAAATTGAGAACCCTGTTGAGCTATCTGCCTGATTCCAACACGGCACCATTGCCTATCCGCGAAAATAATGAAAAAAATGAACCACTGGATAACCTGTTGAATATCGTTCCGGCAAACACACAGATGGGTTACGACATGAAGCATGTCATCAATGAAATTTTCGATACAGACTCGTTTTTTGAAATGCAGCCCATGTTCGCCCAGAACATCGTCGTCGGATTCGCAAGGCTCAAGGGAGTTCCTGTAGGGATTGTAGCGAACCAGCCCCAGTTCCTGGCAGGCTGCATTGACATCAATGCCTCGGATAAGGCGGCCCGCTTTGTACGGTTTTGCGATTGCTTCAACATCCCCATCATTTCGCTGGTTGATGTTCCCGGATATTTACCTGGCACGAACCAGGAAAAGAACGGCATCATCCGCCATGGTGCAAAATTGCTTTACGCTTACTCAGAAGCAACAGTCCCGAAAATCACTTTGGTATTGCGGAAGGCATACGGCGGTGCGCAAAACGCGATGTGCTCCAAAGAATTGCACGCCGATTACCTGATGTTGTGGCCTACTGCGGAAATTGCAGTAATGGGTGCCGAAGGAGCAGTTCCCATCATTTTCCGAAAAGAAATGAAGGAAGCAGCAGACAAAGAAGCGATGAAGGCAAAATTGATTGCCGATTACGAGAAGAAGTTCTCTACCCCGCTTGCTGCAGCGCGCCGCGGTTACGCAGACCGCATCATCAGACCGGAAAACACGCGTAAGGAATTGATTTCCGCATTAGAAACATTGAAAAACAAGAAGGTTGTTCATCCTTGGAAGAAACACTGCAACCTTCCTCTCTAAAGCATTCCGCTCATTGATGTAAAGGGGGCAATTGAAAATGGGCATGTTAAGTAATTATAGAGTCATCGATTTCACAAACTTCGTATCCGGACCTACCTGCACCAGACTGTTAGCCGATATGGGAGCAGAAGTAATCCGCATCGAACGTCCTGATAAAAAGAAGGGCAGCGGCCCGTACCTGGGTGGTGAAAGGACCGTAGACCTGGGCCTTATGAGGGGAAAGAAAAGCGTAACATTAAATGCCAAAGATTCTGAAGAGCATGAAATCCTCATGAAGCTGATCAAAAGTGCCGATGTAATAGTGGAAAACTTCCGTCCCGGCGTTACCAAACGGATGGGCATTGATTACGAAACGATTGCCAAAATCAAGCCGGACATCATTTACACTTCCATCTCGGGCTTCGGTCAAACGAGCCCCTACAAGGGAAGAGGCGCTTTCGATATCATCATTCAGGCCATGAGCGGGTTCATGAGCGTCACGGGAGAACGCGGGCGCAAACCCGTAAGGGCTGGTATTTCTGTAGCTGACATCTGCTCCGGCATCGAAGCCGCCTTTGGTACGGCATGCATGTTGCTGGACAGGGAAAAAACCGGCAGGGGCAACCATCTGGATCTTGCCATGCTGGATACTCTGTTTGCCACTTGCAATAACCCCGTTACGCAGTATCTTTGCTCTGGAAAAGTTGCCACGCGCATCGGAAACGAGCATCCTCAGGATGTGCCCTGGGGTGACTTCCCCACCGCCGACGGTTCCTTCATTTTAGCGGTCGGCCGGACGAATACTTACAGGGATCTGTGCAAAGTGCTGCATTGCGAGCAGTACATTGATGATCCAAGATTTTGCAACGATGAAGTACGGTTAATCAACAAACAAGCCTGCCATGAGATGGTAGCAAGTTATACTTCAAAGTGGAAGACAGCAGACTTGATTGATGCCCTGAATAAGGGCGGTATTCCTTGTGCTACGGTAAACACAATTGACGAAGCCTGCAAAGACGAAAGTCTGATAGCACGCAACATGATCGTTACCCTGACTCATAAAACGGCAGGCACCTATCAGGCACCTGGTTCTCCCCTTAAATTTGAACATGATGCACCGCATCTGACAAAGGGTACGCCTATACTTGGTGAGAACAACAGAGAGGTCTTTGCTTCCATCGGAATGACAAAAGAGGAGATTGACGCCTTACTTGAAAAACAAAAGAAAGTTAGGACTTTCTTCCCTGAATACGCTATGGACTAAAGGAGGGTGAATTATGGATCCTGCAACAATCACATTAATCGTCCTTGCACTTGCGGCTTTCTTTTTCATCAGCGGTTTACTCCCTCTGGCAGTTACCTCAATGGCCGCATGTACCATTTTAGGATTTTGCGGAGTGTTAACTCCGAAAGAAGTATATTCGAGTATTGCTAACAACACGGTTGTATTGTTCGGTGGCATGTTCATCATTGGCGCATCTCTCTTTAAAACGGGAGTGGCTCAGGCAGTGGGCACGTCCATCATCAAAAAAGCCGGAACCAGCGAACGGAAGCTGATTTTGGCTATCATGGTTGTAACGGCTATTCTTTCCTCCGTTTGTTCCAATACGGCGACTTGCGTCACCCTGATGCCTGTTGTCCTTGGCATTGCCGAGGCTGGCAACCTTCCGCCTGCCCGCTTGCTTGTGCCCGTAACCTATTCGGCTCACGCCGGCGGTTCCATCACGTTGGCTGGCACTCCGCCTAATGCCCTTGTCCTCGGTGCATTGACTGCTGCCGGCTTATCCGGGTTTGGATTTTTCGAATACGCCTATGCAGCAATTCCTGTCACCATCGTGGCTATCATTTACATGATAACCATCGGCCGTAAACTTTTACCAACAACTACAGGAACCGGCATGATTGATGCCAAGACTCAGGCTGCCATTGACAAAATCAAGGCAGAAAACGGTGCAACCGGTGTACAGAAGGACAAATCCAAAATGTACATTTCCAGCCTTATCATGATTGTAGTTGTAATCCTGCTGTTCGCCGGATTCAAAGGTATTTCCATGTCAATGGCTGCTGTTGCAGGTGCTATTCTCTGTATCGTAACCGGCTGCATCAGTGAAAAAGATGCGTACCTCAGTGTCGACTGGGCAACTCTGTTTATGTTCGCCGGAATGCTTGGTGTAGCAAAAGCTATGCAGAAAACCGGGGCCGGAACCATTATGGCGAAATTCTTCGTCAATATCATTGGTTCTAACCCCAGCCCCTACCTGATTTGCGCTGCAATGTTTATTGCGACCAGCTTCCTGACGCAGTTTATGTCCAATACGGCTACCGCTGCCGTAATCGCCCCTATCGGCATTTCCATCGCCCAGGCAATCGGTTGTGATCCGCACGCATTGCTGATGACCATCGCTATGGCAGCAGCCTCTTCGTTCGCTACCCCGATGGCATGTCCGCCGAATATGCTCTTTATGGGACCTGGACACATTAAGTTCAATGACTATCTGAGATGCGGCATTCCGCTCTGTATCTTATCCTGCATCACTTGCCTGATTGTAATTCCGTTAGTTTGGCCATTCTTCCCATGATTTGAGAGATTTTATAAAGTAGACGCTTGTAGTTTGCCATACTATTCTGGGCTGTAACAAAATGTAGTTCTGCTACATTTTATACAGCCCTTCTTTCTTCTTCAACATATCTGACATTCGATTTTTCTTGTGAAAAACAGATTCAAGCCTTGGCTGTATTATCTTTACAAATACAAAAAGCAATTTATCTGTTTTAACATTTGTAGAAGAATGATAAAAATGTTAAGATTAGATAGCCAAGGGTCAATTGTATTCTCATAGGTGGTGAATTTTATGGACACTAGGGATTGGTTGATTCTTCAAACATTATCACTTGACAGGAACGTAACGAACGCGGCTCAAGAATTACATATGACCCAGGCCGCATTAACCTACCGTATTAAGAATCTTGAAAAGGAATTTTCCTGCCAGTTCTTTTTAAGAACGAGCAAAGGATTAGTTCTCACGAACCAGGGAGAAATCATCATTAACTACGCAAAAGAGATGCTGAAGGATTACAGAGAAGTGACTAACGAACTGGCATCTATAGATTCCGATTTGCGTGGGACGCTACACATCGCAGTTTCACCGGCCTTTTCAAAATACAAGTTGCCAGATATCTTGGCAGCATTTCGGAAAAAATATCCCAACGTCGATATCTACATCAGGACGCATAACAGCACACACAGTGTAGAATTGTTGAAACATGACGAAGTACAAATCGCCATTGTCCGTGGTAACCACAATTGGATTGAAGAAAAAATTTCGCTTGGGCAGGAACCCATTGTTCTGATAGCGAATAAAGAAACCAACTTAAGGTCTCTTCCCAGTTTGCCTTATATCCTCTATGACACCGATCAAAAACTCAAACAGGAAATCGATGACTGGTGGTATGAATTCTTTTCCAGACCACCCCACACTATCATGACAATCAATGATTCAGATACCTGTCGTTTGTTCGTATCAAAAGGACTGGGATTTTCCATTTTGCCCAGCATAAGTCTCTTGAACAAAAATTACCCGAACTTATATATTCGGCCTTTAACCCACAGAAATAAAAAGCCATTAATGAGATCGACCTCTTTGATGTACAGAAAACAATCTGCCCAAATTTTGACAGTAAAAAAATTTATAGAAATAACCTGCGAACAAAGCGGGATTAAGCAGATTCCTTAAGCTGACAATCTCTGCCCAATTTCTAGTAAAAATGAGTGAAAATGATGGAACAATATCTTAAATATTTTGTCATCGCATTCAATGCGATTGTTCCGATGTTCATGTTAATTGTCATCGGCACATTTATACGGATTGGCAAACTGCTGACAGATACGGAGATCCGACATGTCAACCGCATGGTGTTCGAAATCTTCTTTTTCTGTATGATGTTTTATAATCTATACAACACCACTTTTAGCATTGCCTTTCGGCCAAAATTGATAATTTTTGCCATCATCGCTGTATTACTGGTAATTGCCGCAGCCTTTTTCGTCGTCTGTAATATGGTCACCGACACCAAGACCCGCGGAGCCATGATACAGGCCATATATAGAAGCAACCTCGTGCTTCTTGGCGTCCCGATGGTGGAAAACCTCTTTGGTGAAGAGAGTTTGGCCGTTCCTACCATGATCATCGCTGTGATTGTTCCGCTTTATAACATCCTCAGCGTCTTTATTCTGGAATTATTTCGTGGAGAAGGAAAATTTTCCCTCTCTGCAATGTTACTCAACATTTTAAAGAACCCCATGATCATTGGTGCGATTTTCGGATTTTTCTTCCTTATAACCGGATGGAAACTTCCACCCGTAATCATCAAACCGATAGGGCAGCTGGCTAAATGCACATCACCTGTCGCCTTATTGATTCTGGGCGCATCCTTTAAATTAGGGACATTAGGAAACGATATCAGGGATTTGGTAATCACCGTAGCGGGACGTCTGCTGATCGTACCGGGAATCGTTTTACCGATTGCCATGTTTTTAGGCTTCCGGGGCGTAGAGTTCATTACTCTCGTCAGCATCTTCGCCACCCCTTGCGCAGTCGCTTCGTTTACCATGGCGCAAGAGCTCGGCAGCAACGCGGAACTGGCTGGCAACGCCGTCGTCGTATCGTCAGCCCTGTCCTGTTTTACACTCTTCTTTTGGATTGTCCTATTCCAAATTCTGGGCGTTTTATGACTCGCGGCAGAACCGTAATTCCAGTTGCAAATTATGCCCAAACATGGTATGATTTGTTAGTAATTCGCGGGTGTAGCTTAATGGTAAAGCCCTTGCTTCCCAAGCAAGTTACGTGGGTTCGATTCCCATCATCCGCTCCATAGTAAACAACGCCTCCACCGCCAAAACCGATGAGAGGCGTTTTTCTTTTCAGGCTGTACAGCAAAATCTTCCCGCAAAGGAGTTATCAACATGCGTTTATTGGAAAAGCGGATCCTCGAAGACGGCTGCGTCATCAACAACGAAGTGCTGAACGTGGACCGCATCTTCAGCCAGCAGGTGGACACGGGCCTCCTCGTCGAAATCGGCAAGGAGTTCGAAAGCCGCTTCGCCCACAAGAACATCGACCGCATCCTGACCGTGGAAACGGCGGGCATCCCCATCGCCATGACGACGGCGTCCTTTCTGCACGTGCCCTTCGTGTACGCCCGCAAACAGGCCATCCCCATCGTCCAGGGCAGCAACCTGTCCATCTCGGTGTACTCCCGCAGCCAGGACCTGCAGTATTACATCTACCTGCTCAAACACCTGCTGCCCGAAGGCGAACGGGTCCTCATCGTGGACGATATCCTGTCCAACGGCGAAACCATCCTCGGCCTCATCAAAATGTGCCGCCAGGCCGGCGCCATTGTGGCCGGCATCGGCGTCGCCATTGAAAAGACCTTCCGCCCGGGCCGCGAAAAGATCCGCCAGGAAGGGTACGATGTCACCGCCCTGACCCGCATCGAGCGGTTCGAGGACGGGAAACCGGTCTTCCTCCGCTGATTGTTGAAATTGTCGAAAGGAAGGATACCATGCTGCTGACCAATTTCAAGCCGGACCGCGCCGGGAAGAAGCCGCTCTACCTGCAGGTCGCGGACTTCATCAAGGAACAGATCCGCCTCGGCCAGGTGACGCCGGGCATGCGCCTGCCTTCCGTGCGCGACCTGTCGGCGGCCCTGCACCTGAGCCGCACGACGACGGAAACCTGTTACAGCAAGCTGACGGCCGAAGGATACCTGGTCAGCAAGCCCCAGAGCGGCTATTTCGTGGCGGACCTGCAGCTGCCGAAACAGCTGCCGCGCGAGCTCCCTTCGGGCAGCACGCGGCCGGCCGCGCGCTACGATTTCGCCAACAACTACGTCGACGGGACGACCTTCCCGTCCGTCATCTGGCGCCGCCATATCGGCCAGGCGCTCAAGGAAAAGGCCGCCCTGACCGGCTACGGCGAGCCCCAGGGGGAACCGGCCCTGCGCGAGGCCCTGGCGGACTACAGCCACCGGGCCCGGGGCGTCGTCTGCGCGGCGGACCAGATCGTCATCAGCGCCGGCGTGCAGAGCCTTTTCGTGATTCTGGCGGCCCTCCTGCAGGACCGCCTCTTCCGCGCGGCCCCGCAGATTGCCTGGGAACGGCCGGGCTTTCCCCAGGGCGAAGAAATTTTCCGCCGCCAGGGCTGGGACATCGTCCACTTTGATACGGAAGCCCTGGACAAGGTCCCGGCGCGGCTCCTCTATGTCAGCCCGTCCAACCCCTACAAGGGGCGCTCCCTGACGCCGGACCTGCGGCGCCGCCTGCTGCGCTGGACGCAGGAGCGGGACGGCTGCATTCTGGAAGACGATTACAACGGCGAGTTCCGCTACTTTACGACGCCCGTGTCGTCCCTGCAGGGCATGGGCGACGGCGAGCACATCGTCTACCTGGGGTCCTTTTCGCGGCTCCTCTTCCCCAGCCTGCGCATCAGCTATATGGTGCTGCCGCCGGGGCTGCTGCCCGACTACCGGCGCATCGGCCGCCTCTACAACCAGACCTCGAGCACCATCGAGCAGCTCGCCCTGGCCTCGTTCATCCGCGAAGGCAGCCTGCGGCGCCACGTGAAGAAACTGCGCCGCCTCTACCGCCGCAAAGCGGACCTGCTCCAGCAGGCCCTGGCACAGCACTGCGGCAGCCGCGTGCAGGTGCGGGCCTACGAATCGGGCCTCCATATGCGCATCGCCGTCGACAGCCCCTGGGATGCGCAGGAACTGGCGCGGCGCGCGGAAGCGGCCGGCGTGCGCGTATTGCCTGTCCCCACGGGGCAGGATGTCCCCTCCGCCCGTTCCGGAAACCGCATCGGGGCGGAAATCCTGTTGTCCTTCGCCGGCATCAGCGAAACGGACATCGACCCCGCCGTCGCCCGGCTGGCCAAGGCGTGGATGGTGCCGTAATACAAACATCATAAAACAAAGCCCTTGTATCGTAACGGATACAAGGGCTTTTTTCAGGACAGGCTTCACTCGTCTGCCAATGCGGCGGACACCTTCTGGTCCACCGGTTCGAGCCATTCCGTGGACGCGCCTTCCTCAACCCAACAGCAGCTTGTCGCTCACGTCGCCTTCGCCGCCGCTGGCCTTTTCGAACATTTCCAGCAGGTCGCGGATGGTCAGCTTCTGCTTTTCCGCGCCGCGCACGTCGATGAGGATGCGGCCTTCGTGCATCATGATGAGGCGGTTGCCGAAGCGCAGGGCGTCGCGCATGTTGTGGGTGATCATGAGGGTCGTCAGGGCGTCGCGCTCGACGATGGTCTTCGTCAGGCCGAGCACCTTTTCCGCCGTCTTGGGGTCCAGGGCCGCCGTGTGTTCGTCCAGCAGGAGCAGCTTGGGCTTCTTGAGCGTGGCCATGAGCAGCGTCAGCGCCTGGCGCTGGCCGCCGGACAGGACGCCTACCTTCGAGGTCATGCGGTCTTCCAGGCCCAGGTCCAGTTCCTTCAGCATGCGGTAGAACTTTTCGTGTTTTTCTTCGCTCATGCTCCATCGCAGGCCCGGGAATTCCCCGCGGCGGGACGCGATATCGAGGTTTTCCTCGATCATCATGCCGCCGGCCGTGCCGAGCATGGGGTCCTGGAACACGCGGCCGATGTACTTGGCCCGCTTGTGTTCCGGTTTGTGCGTCACATCGATGCCGTCAATGAGGATCTTGCCCTTGTCGATGGGCCAGACGCCTGCGACGGCGTTCAGGGTCGTCGATTTGCCGGCGCCGTTGCCGCCGATCATGGTGACGAAGTCCCCGTCTTCCAGTTCCAGGTTCAGGTCGATGAGGGCCTTCTTCTCGTTGATCGTGCCGGGAAAGAATGTCTTGTAGACATGTTCCATCTTCAACATCAGCGGCTCACCTTCCTTCCCTTGAACTTCGCCTGGATCATGGGCATGGCCAGGGCCAGCGCCACCAGGATGGACGTGAACAGTTTCAGGTCATTGGGCGGCATGCCGAGCTGCAGCACCACGGCGATGACGATACGGTACACCACGGAGCCGAGGACGACGGAAATCATGCAGTTCGAAAAGGACCGCGTGCCGAAAAGGACCTCGCCGATGATGACCGAAGCCAGGCCGATGACGATGGTGCCGACGCCCATGCCGACATCGGCGAAGCCGTTGTTCTGGGCGATCATGGCGCCCGACAGGGCGATGAGGCAGTTACTGATGACCAGGCCCAGGATGATGGTCATATCCGTATTCACGCCCTGGGCGCGGATCATCTGCTGGTTGAAGCCCGTCGCGCGGATGGCCGCGCCGATTTCCGTACCGAAGAACCAGTACATCAGAAAGCCCACGACGAGGACCACGACCAGGCCGACGACGAGCGTCGTGTAAGTGTGGTTCAAGCCGGTCAGGCTCTGCATGTTCGCGAAAATCGTGGGGACGCCCAGCAGGGACAGGTTGGCTTTGCCCATGATGCGCAGGTTGACCGAATAGAGGGCGATCATGGTCAGGATTCCTGCCAGGAGGGCGGGAATCTTCATTTTGGTGGTCAGCAGGCCGGTCACGGCGCCGGCCAGCATGCCGGCGATGGCGGCTGCCAGGACGGCCGTGGCGATGCTGTGCCCGCCGGCCAGGAAGGCGGCGGCCGTAGCGGCTCCCAGGGGGAAGCTGCCTTCACAGGTCAGGTCGGCCAGATCCAGCACCCGGAAGGTCACGTAGACGCCCAGGGCCAGAATGGCCCAGAGCAGGCCCTGCGCCACCGTGGACACTGCAAGATTGAGCATATCGGAGTTCCTTCTTTCACGTTGGTTTTGCACGCCGCAAAGCGGCAGAAAAACGGCGAGGGAAGTTCAGTCGAACTTCCCTCTCCGCGTTTGACAGGGTTATTTCAGGATTTCCGCACCCTTGAGCACATCGTCCGGAATCTTGACGCCGAGCAGGTCGGCATTCTTCTGGTTGACGACGACTTTGAACTGCTTCTGGGACTGGATGGCCATATCCTGCGGTTTGGCTTTGCCATTCAGGATATCCGCCGCCATTTCGCCGGTCATGACGCCCAGCTGGTAGTAATCGATGCCCAGGGTGATCATGCCGCCGGCCTTGACTTCGTTCGGTTCGCCGCAGACGACGGGCAGCTTGGCCTCGTTCGTCACTTTGCACAGCGTCGGAACGGCGGACGCCATGACATTGTCCGTCGGAATGTACAGGACATCGACCTTGCCGACGAGGCTGCTCGCGGCCTGCTGAATATCATTGACGTTGGAAACCGTCGCTTCGGCCACTTCCAGGCCCAGCGCCTTGGCTTCCTTCTTCATGATTTCCACCTGCGTCTGGGAGTTCACTTCGCTGGAACTGTAAATGACGCCGACTTTCTTGGCATTGGGGAACACTTTATGCAGCAGGTCCATCTGTTCCTTAATGGGGTTCATATCCGTCGTGCCCGTCACGTTGGTGCCCGGTTTGGCCGGATCCTGAACCAGTTTGGCCTGCTTGTAGTCCGTAATGGCCGTGCCCACGATGGGGATGTCCTTCGTGGCGTTCGCCACGGTCTGGGCCGCCGGCGTCGCAATGGCGCAGATCAGGTCCACCTTGTTGTTGACGAACCGCTGGGCGATGTTCTGCAGGTTCGACTGGTCGGCCTGCGCGTTCTGGCGGTCATAGGTCACGTTCTGGCCTTCCTTGAAGCCCTTCTTGGCCATGCCGTCGACAAAGCCCTTGTTGGCCGCGTCGAGGGCCGCATGCTCCACGAGCTGCACAATGCCTACCTTATACGTTTTGCCCGACGTGCCGGAAGCGGCCTTCTTGTCACCGCCGCCGCAGCCGACGATTCCCATGGCCAGCGCCAGCATCGCCGCCGCTGCCACTGCCTTCATTTTTTTACCCGAAAACAACATATCCTTCACTACCCTTTCCTAAACTCTCTCAGCCCGCCGCGCAGGCCGGCTCATATTAAAATAATTGTATCGGGAAAAGATGTCCCTGTAAACTTTTTTCGGAAATTTTCACGGCGTGGCAAATCCGCCCGCCGATTTTCGGGGAAAAGTGTCACATATTAAACGAATTTGCAAAAATATTGATTAAACAAATGATGATAATCTAAAAATTCGATTATGGTTTGCAGCAAAAAGCCGGCCCGTTTGGGCCGGCCAGGACATCGTACCATAATTCAGGGATTGATGGGAATCAGCGTGTCCGCCTCTTCCGGTTTTTCCTCCACGGCACCGCCCAGGCGGCACCAGGTGGCGAAGTTTTCGCAGTTGTTGCAAATCAGGTCGTACCGGGTCTCGCCCAGGCGCGACTTGGCCCGCTCGATGATTTCGTCGGGGCTGTAGAAGGTGCCTTCGTCGAAGACCTGGATGGGGTCGCCGGAAGCGAAGCACTCCAGGGACACGTGCATGACTTTCGGCAGCAGGTCCGGCAAAAAGCAGTCGTACTGGTAGACGCGGCCGTCGCCGTCGTAGATGCCGTGGTGGCTGAAGCAGCCGCGGTGGGCCAGGATATGGTCGCCTTTGTGCAGCTTGTACCGTGCTTCGGAGGGCCGCATGCCCGTATGGTCCTTGTCGGGGTCCGTCGCCGTGCCCACGTTGTCGATGCTGTCTTCGGCGTTGAGCAGCGCTTCGTAGAGGATACCCAACGGTTTGCAGTCTTTTTTGAGGGACTGGGCCACCTTGCGCTCCACTTCGCGCGTGACGGGGTTGCCCTGCGTGACGGGCGCGTCGTCCCGCTTTTCCTTGTCCATGGCCTGCACCTGCCTTTCCTTGGTTTGGTTGTTACAGCTACATTGTACCGTCACCGGGGAAAAAAAGATAGGCGGAATTCCGAACTTTTTTCCCGGCCGCGCAAAGAAAAAAGGCAGCAGGCCGGAAACCGGCTTGCTGCCTGGACTTGCTGGTGATCCATCCCAGACTCGAACTGGGGACACCCTGATTAAAAGTCAGGTGCTCTGCCAACTGAGCTAATGGACCGCGTGGTGTCTGACGTTCCGCATCGGCGGACTGTCAGTTTCACAACAAAAATATTTTATACTTATGGGTATGGATTGTCAAGTCCTTTTATACTTCGAGCTGCCGCAGCAGGGCCGCCTTGTCCGTTTTCCCGCGGCTGTTCAGGGGAATGGCGTCGACGAAGCGGATCTTTTTGGGGATTTCCTGGCGCATCAGGGTCTTTTGCAGGGCCTTGCGCACGGACTGCTTCGTGAAGCGGGCCTGCACGGCCGGGTCCTTTTCCACGACGATGAAGGCGGCCGCTTCCTGGCCGCGGCCCTGGTCGTCGTAGGGCAAGACGACGGTCTCGACGACGCCGTCCAGGTCCTCGATGGCGTTCTGAACCTTGGTGCAGTTGATCTTAAAGCCGCCCTTGTTGATGATGTTCGTCACGCGGCCTTCGAAGATCAGGTAGCCGTCGTCGTTGAAATACCCCGCGTCGTTGAGCGTGCAGGGCTGCGCCAGGCCGGCCACGTGGTACGGCGTGTCGATGTAGATGAGTCCCTTCTCGCTCCACACGCGCACGCCCGGCACAGGCTTGCCCACGCTGTCGGGGTACCGCAGCACTTCGTCGTAGCTGAGCCACGTAATGTAGTCCAGCTCGCTGGCCCCGTAATAGAGAATGATGTCCGTCTTCGGGAAGCCGGCATGGAGCCGTTCGGCCGTCTTCGCGCCCAACAGCTGCGACCCGGCGAGGATCATGCGCATCGTGTCATGGGGCGCGTCCAGGTACTGCGTCAGCAGTTTCAGCTTCGTCGGCACCAGGTAGAGCACCGTGACGCCGTACTGGTCGATGAGCCGCAGCCACTGGCGGCAGTTGAGGGCGTCGCTCACGACGAGGCACGCGCCGGCGTAGATGACCGACGCCCACACGCTCAGGTTGCCCGTGAAGCCGAAGCTGCCCTCGACGAGGACCACGGCCTGCCGGTCAATTAAAAAGCGCTCGTTCTGCACGGGGAAGAACCCCGCCCAGCTTTCGTACGTGCGGTACATGACCTTCGGGACATCGGTCGAGCCGGAGCTCAGGACGCCCATGCACACATCCTGGTACGGGGCGGGCGCCGGTTTCCCGTCCGCTGCAGGGGCGCACCCGTCCCGCAGCGTCCACGTCCCGTTTTCCTCGGACAGGACGAAGGCGATCCGGTTCCGCTCCACCATCTGCGCCTCGGCGGCCCTGGGCAGGTCGTAATGGCCGATGACCGGCACCTGGCCGGCCTTCATGAGGGCCGTAAAGGCCAGGAGCTGGTGGTACAGGTCGCTCGTCACGATGAGGACCGTCGCCTTGTACTCCTTCGGGAACCGCGCCGCCCAGGCGGGCCGCACGAAGCCGCGGGCTTCCTGAAACGCCCTGGCATAGGTGTATTCCCGGCCGTGGGCCGCGATATACAGCGAATCGCCGTGGGATGCGGCGTGTTGTTCCAGCAAATCGTAATAATCCATGGTCCACCCTTCTTATTGGTACATCTTATTCACACTGGGGCGTGCGCGCCACCAGAAGGGCCGCGCCCGTGCCGCCGGCGCCGGCGATGCTGAGCAGGCCCAGATGGCCGCCCTTCTGCTTCAGTTCCTGCCACAGGTGCAGCAGCAGCGTCGCGCCCGAAGTCCCGAAGGGATGGCCGTAGGCCAGGGCGCCGCCCCAGGGGCAGTAGCGGTCCGCCAGTTCCGGGTATTTGCGCTGGAACAGGACGGTGATGACCGCAAAGGCCTCGTTGTATTCGAAGAAATCGATGTCCCGCGCGGCCAGGCCGGTCTGGCGCAGGAGCCGCTCCCCTGCCGCCAGCGTGCCCGTGGGGCACATGAGGGGCGTCACGCCCACGTCGCAGGCGCTGAGCATCTCCAGGGCGGGCCGGATGCCGTGGGCCCGGCAATAGTCTTCCGAGGCGAGGACGACGAAGGACGCGCCGTCGTTCGTGAGGCACGCGTTGGCCGCCGTCAATACGGGCTGCACCGGCTGGTCCGACTGCAGCAGGGCCGCCGTCTCTTCCGCCGTGAACAGCGTCGGCATGCGGGACGCCAGCTTTTCGCCCATGCGGTCGCGGATGCATTCGTCCTTCGTGCTGCCGAAGACCGGGACGATGACATCCTTCAGATACCCCGCTTCACGGGCCGCTTTGGCCTTGGCGTGGCTGGCGATGGCCGCCCGGTCCAGTTCGGCCCGGCTCACGCCGTAGACGTGGGCCGTCCGTTCCGCCCCTTCGAGCATGGCTTTGGCGCTCGTCGTGTTGGGCGAGAACTGGGACACCTTGAACCCTTCCGGCGTGTAGCGCGGATCGTGTTTCGCGTAGTGTTTCAGCGGCTGCATGGAGCTCGATTCGAAGCCGCCGGCCACGACGACGTCCGCCAGGCCGCAGGCGATCTTCAGCATGCCCGCTTCGATGGCCGCTGCCGCCGACGCGCACTGCATGTCGATGGTCAGGGCCGGCACCGTGTCGGCGAATCCCGCCGTCAGCCCTGCCAGACGGGCGATGTTGCCGCCCGTTCCGACGGCATTGCCGGCGAAGAATTCCTCGACATCTTCCACGGCAGGGTATTTTTCCTTAAGGGCTGTCAGCACCGCCGCCGCCAGCTTTTCCGCCGGAACATCCTTGAAGATGCCGTTGCGGACGCCGATGTGGCTGCGCAGGCCGCCGAGCATATAGGTCTTTTTCATGTCGTTCCCCCTCACAGGTAGTTTCACAACATCCATTATAAAAAATCCCGGTCCCTTTTGTAAAGGAACCGGGGTTGGCATTCCGCAATCCGTCAGTCCTTGACCAGCTTGTTGATGCGCGTGGCCAGGAAGGCGGCAATCAGCACTTTCACGACATCGCCGACGATGAAGGGGAACACGGCCGCCACCAGGGTCGCCCAGACGCTCATGTGCGCCACCAGGTACATGGAGATGCAGCCGCCGATGTAGATGACCGGCATGCCGACAACGATGCCGAGGAACACGAAGCGTTTGAAGGAGTTCGCGTTGCCGCGCAGCTTGCTCATGAGCCAGCCTGCCACCAGGAAGGAGACGACGAAGCCGCCCGTGGGGCCGACCAGTTTGCCCAGGCCCGCCGTGCCGCCGACGAAGACGGGCACGCCCACGGCGCCGAGGATCATCCAGGCCAGCAGGACCAGAAAGGCTTCGTGCGGCTTCAGGATGAAGGCCACCAGGTTGACCACGATGGTCAGGGCCGTCACCATGGCCGGGGTGAACGGCAGCGGGAACGAGATATAGGCGGAAATCGCCAGCAGGGCCACACACAGGGCCATTTTCGTCAAGGTACGGGTTTTCGTCAGAGTGCCTTCTTCTCTCGGCATGCGCGACGTCTGTTCCATGAAAAACATCTCCTAATCCAAACTATGCGGCCCCGTGGGGCCGTCGTATGCGGCCTTGCAGGGCCGGTTACGGTTGCATTAACCATGTTGATTTGACAGTTAACCTGCAATCCCTATTATACGACCGGCCGGGGGTTTATGTCAACCATGTTCCGTGGACTGTTAACGTTTTGCCGGGCCTGCTGCCGTCCTTTCCGGCCAAAGGCGCGATATGCGCGGCGGCGTTGCCTGTCAATCCGGGCCGTTTCCGGCCAAACTGTCCTTCTTATTGTCCACTATTCCCGTACAATTTGTTTATAAAAGTTTACATGTTACAAAGTTTACACATATTTCACTTGATTTATTTGTAAATCTATTGTACTATAAAGATGAAAAGAGAGAGGTCGCCTAAAGAAAGTTCCGGAGACAGGGCGCAAGCCCATCACCCGGAAAAGCCTGGTGAAGGAAGGGACGATATTTCTCGGGAAACAGGAAAGGAAGTGGTTCCGCCGAAAACGTAAGCAAGACTTCAGAAATCCTTGAAGCAGTTTGGAAGAGGTAGTTGAAAGTAGTTGTAAGCAGTAAGTTAACGAAGTAGTAAGTTAGCAGTGAGTATTCGCAGTTAGCAAGTTAACGAAGCACCAACGAAGCACCTCAAAAACTGAATATGGTACTGCAAATCAAGTAATGAGTAGTAGATCTACGAAAAGAAGGTTGATCCTCATGAAAGTGATGTTCTTAGAAGAATATTAAAGAAATGGGGTACAGTCCAATGCAGAAGTTAGAGGCAAGTCATTAGGAAGCCCGCGACATTGAAGGTTGATGGCGCGGGCTTTCGTTTTGTCTTTTTTTACTTGTTGTGCAGTCCTTTGGCTGCCCCGTTCTTCTTCTGGTGCATATAGACGTGTTCCGCTGCCAGTTCCTGCAGCAGGTGCCGGGCGCTCCACCGGCTGTTGGTGGGCGTCAGCATGGCTTTGAGCTCGATGTCCTTCAAGGGGCTCTTCTTGACGGCTGCCAGGAAACGGTTCAGCAGGTGCATGTCGAATCCGCAGAGGACGGTCATTTCTTTTTGTGCCGCATCCAGCAGGAGCTGCATGGCGGCTTTTTTTACGCTTTCCGGATCCTCCCCTGCCTTGGCGGCTGCCTCTTCGAGGGCGGCCGTCAGTTTGTCTTCGGCGTTTTCCGCCGGGTTGACGGCTTCCTGGGGGCAGTCCTTCGCGCCGGCCAGGAACCCGATGGAGTCGTTGAACGACTCCAGGGGCACTTCGCGGCAGTTGACCTTCAGGATCATGCACACGCGGCGCAGGGCCTGCAGGCGGTCCGGATGGAAATTAAAGGCTAATACGGTCTTCAGCATAAAGCGGGTACCTGTTCCTCCAAAACTCAGAAGTATTCCTTCATGACGATGGTCTGGTCACGGTTCGGGCCGACGGAGACGATGCCCAGGGGCACGCCGGCGACTTCGCTGATGCGGTTCAGGTATTTCTGGGCGCCGGCAGGCAGCTCGTCGAAGGAACGGCACTTGCTCGTGTCCGTCATCCAGCCGTTGAATTCTTCGTAAACCGGTTCCACCTTGGACAGGGTCTTCAGGCTGGCCGGAATCTGTTTGATTTCCACGCCGTCGATCTTGTAGCCGACGCACATCTTGATCTTCTTCATCTGGTCCAGGATATCCAGGCGCGTAATGGCCAGGGAATCCAGGCTGTTCAGGCGGGCGGAGTACTTCAGCATGAAGGCGTCCAGCCAGCCGCAGCGGCGCGGACGACCGGTGACGGTGCCGTATTCGTGGCCCGTTTCCCGGATCTGGTTGCCAGGGCCGTCCGTATCGAGCAGTTCCGTTACGAAGGGGCCGGCGCCGACACGGGTCGTGTAGGCTTTCACGACGCCCACGACATGGTTGATGAAGCGCGGGCCGATGCCGCTGCCCGTGCAGGCGTTGCCTGCCGTCGGGTTGGAGCTGGTGACGTAAGGATACGTGCCGTGGTCGATATCGAGGAACGTAGCCTGGGCGCCTTCGAAGAGGATCTTCTTGTTGTCGTTGCACAGCTCGTCCAGGATGACGCCCGTATCAGTCACGTACGGACGCAGCTGGTCCGCGTAGCCCAGGTATTCCTGGAGCATGGCGTCGTAATCAAAAGGCTTGCCGCCGTAAATCTTCGTGATGATCTCGTTCTTGGCCTTCACATTGATGGCCAGCTTTTCCGCAAAGACTTCCTTGTCCATCAGGTCGCAGACGCGGATGCCCACACGGGCCACCTTGTCCATGTAGCAGGGGCCGATGCCGCCCTTGGTGGTGCCGATCTTGGCTTTGCCCAGGGCTTCTTCCTGCAGCTCGTCCAGGAGCTGGTGGTACGGCAGTACGACATGGGCGCGGTCGCTGATGGCGATGCGGCTGATGTCGACGCCCTTGTCATGCATTTCCTTGATTTCCTGCAGCACGACGCCGGGGTTGATGACGACGCCGTTGCCGAGGATGCAGATCTTGCCGTGGTACAGGATGCCCGACGGCAGCAGGCGCAGTTTGTACGGAACATCGTTGACGACGACCGTATGGCCCGCGTTGGAGCCGCCGGAATAACGGACCACCGCGTCGGCCTTCTGGGCCAGATAATCCACGACTTTGCCTTTTCCTTCATCGCCCCACTGGGCGCCGATTACTACGATAGATGACATGTTCAGCTCTCCTCGATTCCCTCAAATTCAACTTGCAACAGATGATGTAACCCCTTGCCCTTCCGCCAATTACAGGCCGAAGCGGGCAAAGATTTCGTCCACGTGGACCAGCATGGGCTTGTAGTCGAAGCAGGCCTTGATTTCGTCCGGGTTCAGGTACTTGCGGACATCTTCGTCCTTGCACAGGTTCTCGTAGAAGTCCTCCCCCTGCAGCCAGCGCTTCATGGCGTTGCGCTGTACCCAGCGGTACGCCGTGTCGCGGTACGCTCCCTTGGCGACGAGGGCCAGCAGGACGCGCGGGCTGTAGATCAGGCCGCCCGTCAGGTTCAGGTCGGCCAGCATCTTGTCCGGATAGACCAGCAGTTTATCGATCAGTTTCGTCGTTTCGTTCAGGATATAGTCCAGGGCGATGGTGGCATCGGGGAAAATGACGCGTTCCACCGACGAATGGGAAATGTCGCGCTCGTGCCACAGGGGAATGTCCTCAAAGGCCGGCAGGGCGTAGCCCTGAATGACGCGCGCCATGCCGCATATGCGTTCGCTGCGGACGGGGTTGCGCTTGTGGGGCATGGCGGAGGAACCCTTCTGCTTCGGGCTGAAATATTCCTCGGCCTCGCGCACTTCCGTACGCTGCAGGTGGCGGATTTCCAGCGCCATCTGGGACAGGGTGCCGGCGATGACGCCGAGGGTCGTGATGTACTCGGCATGATGGTCGCGCTGCACGACCTGGGTCGCCACGATTTCCCGTTTCAGGCCCATCTTTTTGCACACATATTCTTCGACGTAAGGGTCGATGTCGGCATAGGTGCCGACGGCGCCGGACAGCTTGCCGACGCACATATTGTCCGCTGCCCGTTTCATGCGCTCGATGTTGCGCAGGGTCTCGCTGTACCAGAGCAGCAGCTTCAGGCCGAAAGTCGTCGGTTCCGCATGCACGCCGTGCGTACGGCCGATGGTCGGCGTATGTTTGAATTCCACGGCACGGCGCTTGAGCACCTCTGCCAGTTTTTCCAGGTCGTCGATCAGGACTTCCGAAGCCTGCTTGATCTGCACGTTCAGGCCCGTGTCCTTCACGTCGGTAGAGGTCAGGCCCATATGGATGTATTTGGCTTCATCGCCCACATGTTCCCCCACGCAGGTGAGGAAGGCGATGATGTCGTGGTTGATTTCCCGGTCGATCTCGTGGATGCGGTCCACATCGAAGTCCGCCTTCTCCTTGATGACCCGGACGGCCTCTTTCGGGATCCGTCCCAGTTCGGCATTGGCCTCGCAGGCCGCGATTTCGACATCGAGCATAGTCTGCCATTCATTGCGTTCGTCCCAGATCTTTCCCATCTCGGGGCGCGTATATCTTGGAATCATGTGCAGGTCTCCTTTCCTGAAACAACATTCCGCTGCATCTTATCTTGTTACGGCACAGTTCTCCACATTGTTATTATACCGTCACGATTCGCGCCGCGCAAGGTCGGCGAACTTGGTGAACTGTTCCCGGAAGAACAGGTTGATGTGCCCTACGGGGCCGTTGCGGTGCTTGGCCACGATCAGTTCCGTAATGTGCGTCGGTTCCTCGTCCTCGGCCTTGTAATAGTCGTCGCGGTACAGGAAGCAGACGATGTCCGCGTCCTGCTCCAGAGAACCGGATTCACGCAGGTCCGACAGCATGGGCTTTTTGACCTGGCGGCTTTCGACGCCGCGGCTTAACTGGGACAGGGCCAGGACCGGCACGTTCAGTTCGCGGGCCAGGGCCTTCAGGCCGCGGGAAATCTCGGAGACTTCCTGCTGGCGGTTGTCCTGGTTCGCCTTCGTCGCGCTGCCCTGCATCAGCTGCAGGTAGTCGACGACGATCATGTCCAGGCCTTCCTGGGCCTGCAGGCGCCGCGCCTTGCTGCGCATCTCCATGATCCGCAGGCCCGGCGTGTCGTCGATGAAGATCTTCGCATTGCCCAGGCTGTCCGCCGCCTGCCACAGGCGGGTCCAATCGTCGGCGCTCAGCTGGCCGACCCGCAGTTTCTGCGCGTCCACCTCGGCTTCGGAGCAGAGCATGCGCTGTACCAGCTGTTCCCGGCTCATTTCCAGGCTGAAGAAGGCGACCTTCTTCGGCTCGCCGTCGCCGTTCCCGCGGATGGCCACGTTTTGCGCGATGTTCAGGGCCAGGGCGGTCTTGCCCATGGACGGGCGCGCCGCCAGGATGATGAAATCCGACGGATGCAGACCCGCCGTGAGGCGGTCGAAATCGACGAATCCCGTCTTGAGGCCCGTAATGCCGCTGGTGTTCCCGGCCAGTTCGGAAATGCGGTTGATGGTGTTCCCGACGATGGTGCTGATCGGTTCGAAATCCCGGCCGCCTTTGCGGTTGGAAATCTGCAGAATGCATCGTTCCGCCCGGTCCAGAATGACCGGCACATCTTCGGACCCGTCATAGCCCATGCGGGCGATTTCCGTGCCCCCGTCGACCAGCTGCCGCAGGGTGGACTTTTCTTCCACGATCTTGGCGTGGTACTTGACGTTCGCCGCCGTCGGCACCATGTTGCCCAGCAGGGTCAGGTACGCGACGCCTTCGGCGTCCCCGAGTTTGCCTTCCTTCTGCAGCTCGTTCGTGACCGTTACCAGGTCCACGGCGTCGTTGCGGCTGTACAGCGTCATCATGGCATTGAAGATGACGCGGTTCGACTGCCGGTAAAAATCCTGCGGCACCAGCATTTCCGCCACTTCGCTGACCGCCTCCCGGCTGATCAGCATGGCCCCCAGGACGGACTGCTCCGCCTGGATGTCCTGCGGTATTTCGCGGATGGCCGAAGGGTCCGGCTTTTTATCCTGAACCATGATCAATCCCTATCCTTCTGTAGGACGCGTCGGTCCGGGCCCTCAGGCCGGATCGACGGTAACTTCGACATTGAACTGCGCGGAAATTTCCGGATGCAGCTTGGCCACGGCCGGATATAAGCCCGGGGCCGTCACCTTGTGTTTCAGTTCGATTTTGCGGCGGTCGATATCCAGGCCCGTCTGCTTGATGAGGGCTTCGGCCACGTCCTTGGACGTGATGGCGCCGAAGAGCTTGCCGTTGGCACCGACCTTGAGGCTCATGTGCACCGTCACCTTCTCGATCTGGGCCGCCAGCACGACGGCTTCGTCGTGGCGCTGCGCCGCGCGGTGGGCCGCCACCTTTTTGTCCTGCACGGCCTGGTTCAGGTTGACCGTCGTCGCTTCCTTGGCCAGTTTATGGGGAATCAGGTAGTTGCGGCCATAGCCTTCGGCCGTTTCCACGATATCCCCTTTCTTCCCTAATTTCTTGACGTCACTCAGTAAGATTACTTTCATCCTTCGCTTTCTCCTTTGCTTCTTCCATCTGCTGTCTGGTCAGCTCGATGATCTGTTGTTTCACCGCGTCGACATCCACGTCGTGGAGCTGCACGCCGGCCACCGTCTGGTGTCCGCCGCCGCCCAGTTCCTCCATGATGATCTGGACGTTGATGCTGCCGTCGCTGCGGGCGCTGACAGACACCTGGCCGTCGCCGTAATCGGTGATGACGACACCGACGGCGATATCAGTGATGTTGATGAGGCTGTCAGCCGCCTGGGCGGCGATGATGTTGCTTTCACTGGTCCGCTCCGCCACCGTGTTGACGGCGATGGCCATATGGGGAATCGGCATTTCGGCCGTGGCGATGATGCGGTACCGTTCGCGGAACGAAACGAGGTCGTCCTTGAAGAGCTGCCGTACCAGGACCGGGTCGGCGCCGCTGCGGCGCAGCAGGGCGGCCGCCTCGAAAGTACGCTCGCCCGTCTGGACGTTGAAGTTCTTCGTGTCGACCACGATGCCGCAGTACAGCAGGGTCGCTTCTTCCTTGTCGAATTCCAGTTTTTCGTCGAAGTAGCCGACGAGCTCCGTCACCAGCTCGCTCGTCGAGGACGACGACGGTTCCATATATTGCAGGATGGTGTTTTCAATGACATCTTCCGCGCGGCGGTGATGGTCGATGATGATGCGGTTGCGCGGAATGGCTTCGAGGACCTTGCGGCTGGCGCAGAGCACGGCCCGGTGGTGGTCCACCAGCATGAGCAGGCTCCGCGGCGTAATCTCCTTCAGGGCCTCTTCCTCGGTCACCATCAGGTCGCTGTAGTTCGGGTCGTCGGACTTGAGGTTCGCCTTTTCGTGGAACATGTATTCCTTGACCTTTTCAAAGGCCATGCTGTTGCCGCTGGAAACGATGTAGGTCGGTTTCTTCAGGTCCAGGGCCATCTTGGCGACGCCCACGGCACTGCCGATGGCATCGAAGTCCTCATTCTCGTGGCCCATGACGAAGACGCGGTCCGCCGCCAGCATCTGCTCGTGGATGGAATGCGCCACGATGCGGACGCGCACGCGGGTGCTCTTGGCGCTGACCGTGCTGGTGCCGCCGAAATACTGCAGTTCCTTGCCGGTCTGCAGCACGACCTGGTCGCCGCCGCGGCCCAGGGCCAGATCCAGCGCCTTGGACGCGTTCATGCTGATATCGGCCAGCGTCTCCCCTTCCCCGGAAATACCGATGGACAGGGTCGGCGCCAGCTTGTTTTCCAATTTGATTTCCCGCACGCGGTCCAGAATGGAGAACTTGTCCTCCACGGCCTTCTGGAGGCCTACATTCGTGAACCCGACCATGCAGTTTTCCTTGCCCGACCGCCACACGAAGCCGTTGAGCGAAACCGCCCACTGGGACACGCGCTCGCTGACCTCGCCCGTCAGGTTGGCCCGGGCCGCCTCGCTCATGCCCTTGGCCACGTCCTCGTAGTTGTCGAAGCGGACAAAGGCGATGTTGAGCCGGTCGTCATGGTACTGCTGTTTCAGTTCCTCCAGCTCCGTCTCATCGGTCAGGTAGACCATGAGGCTGCTGTGGACGGCGTTGTCCCGCGCCCGCTCCTCCGGCTTGGTCTGGATGCTGAAATAGCGCATGCGGTACCAGCGCTTCTTGATGTGGAGGACCTTTTCGTCGTCCTTGACGCACATCGTTTCGAAGGCATTCTCTTCGAGAGGCATGATCTCTTCCGGCCGTTTGCCTTCCACGTGGCGCTGGCCCACCATGTCCTCGAAGCGCGCGTTCTTCCACTGCAGCTTCCCGTCGGACGCGAACACGGCGATGCCCACGTCCAGGTTGCGCACGGCATAGTGGTTGGCCCGTTCGATGTTCCGGATGATGTCATCCAGATACCCCGACATGGTCAGCCGCTTGTTGCGCATGCTGCGGCGGGCGAACCAGAACACGGCGATGGCGATGACGATCGCCAGCGGGATGAGGACCGGCGTTTCCACGCACAGCAGGATCAGCAGCAGGAAAATGATCGTCACGTAAAGCGTGACATCCTTCCAGCCGGCAAAAACTCCTCTATTCATCTTGCTCACTCCTATTTTTGTGTTTCCGCACTCCCCGCGGGTCAAATAAGATGTCGTAGCCGCCGACGTAGGTCAATGCCAGCGAACAGATCGGCACAAACAGGGCCACGATAAAGATGATGCGGAACCAGAACATGGGCTTGTTGTGTTTCTTCATCCACCAGTACACGCCGACCAGTCCCTGCACCACGAGCAGCATGCTGCAGATGGCCCACACGTTCGCGCTGGCCGTATACATCCAGTTGCGGATGCCCGAACTGGTGCAGTACTGCAGCCCGATGAGGCTGACAATGTAAAGGATGGCCGTGCCGAACGGCAGGCCCCAGCGCTCCGCCGGCGGGAACCCGTGCAGCTGCACGCCCGTCCGGGCCATGACCTTGCGGGCCAGCCAGTAGTTCAGGAGCACCAGGCAGGGAGCCACGAGGATCATGGCGCCCGGCAGGATCAGCTTCATGAGCCGGATGTTCTCCGTCATCTGCTGGCTGAACGTGGCAGCCTGGTCCGCCCCCATGAAACCGCCCACGCTCTGGGTCATCTGGGGGACGGCCGCGTCGAGCTGGCTGAACATCATTTCCACAGGGTTGATGCCCATCACATAGAGGGCCAGCACCAGGTTCAGGCCGATGCTGACGAGTCCGCCGAACGTCGAATACCAGAACAGCTTCTTCGTCGGCAGGTCCCGGTGCACGCACTCGCCGAGCACGACGCCCATGATGCCGAAGACGGCGATGAAGAACAAGGCGTGGATCGGGTTAATGACCATGGCGATGATCGCCGTGGCGACCACCGTCGACAGAATGCTGTAACGCAGGCCATTGCGGATGCCGCAGATCACGATCGGCAGCGGCATGACCAGGTTGATGAAGATGCCGATGAACGGCACGTAATAAAACAGTAGATTGAAGACGATGGCGATGGCCGCAAAAATGGCGCCCTCCACCATGGCAGTCGTGCTGCCCCGTCTTTTCCGATTGGTTAAGGCCACGATTTCCTCCGGTTGAACAACAAAGCCCGGGACTGAAACACTCCGGGCAGACATTAGGCCTATATATTTTACTACATCTAAAGGAATTTGGCAAAATTGCCCGCCAAAACAAACCGGTTCCGGAACGGAAAAACGGCAGACGCCGCTGTTGCAATGTCCGCCGTTGGATTCCGGTTTCGGAGAGAGGTACAAGCCGCCCCTCCGCAAAAGCCCATCCTGACAGAAGCCCTTACAGTTTGACCGTCGCCTTCAGCTTCAGGCCTTCCGCCACGACGCTCAGATCCGTGAAATGCAGCACGTCGAGCACGGACTTTTCCAGGAAGCGCGTCTTGCCCAGCTTGCTTTCCTGCAGGGTCTTCGTGAAGTCGAGGCCGATGACGCCGTCCTCGTAGGTCGTGACGACATCCTTGTTCTCGATGGTCACCTTGTCAAACGCCAGGTCCAGGATACCCAGGATCAGCTTGTCCCCGATCGTGTTGACGATGAGGGAGGCAAACTCGTTGTTGAAGATATCGAAGCCTTCCACCTTGATATGGGCCGTCGCTTCGCTCTGGTCCACGAAGAAATCCAGGATCGACAGCTTCAGCGACAACGTGCCGTAGGAATTATGCTGCAGCTCCATCGTCATGTAGTCCGGCGCCTGGTACCCGATGTCGAGGAGGGCGAAGTCGCTGCCGGCCAGGGCCTGGACCATGTACCAGCGGATTTCCGAATAGGGGATGACCAGTTCGCCCCGGGACAGCTGTTTCCAGTTCTGGGCGGACAGCCAGCGGTCGCTCTTGTTCTTCAGGGGATTCACAATGCGCTCGTTGATGTCGCGCAGGCGGGCGGAAATGCTGCTTTCAGCCTTGTCCGCCTTGGCCTTCACATTATTGAAGATGTCTTCGGAATTCAGGTTCTTGACCTGTTCCTTCAACTCGTGGATGTCGAACTTCTTCGTTTCGTCGCCCAGCGGTTTGTTGCGGCAGTCCATTTTGCTGAACGTGTCCGCATTGTCGGCCCCTTCCTTGCGGGCCTTTTCATAGACTTCGCGGAAGGCGGCGATATCTTCCGGACGGCCGGCCTTCAGCCAGGCATTGGCAGCCTTGCCGACGCCGTACGTGATGGAGATGGCCAGGGGAATCTGCAAAGCCGGCATGGGGATGATCGTCGCCACGGACTGGCCCACGAACGTGGCACCCAGGGAACCCAAAAGGCCCATGGCCGCGCCCTCGGACAGGGTGATGCCCCGCAGGTCCGCCAGGCGGGTGATCATATAGACCTCGTTGGCGATGAGGGCCATGCTGCCCAGCAGCGGCGCCACGACGATGACGCTCGCCCGGGCCGCGCCCCAGCGGCAGATCTTTTCTGCCTCCCATTCCGTGTCGATATCTTTCAGCGGCTCCGGCTTCGTTTCCGGTTCCGCTTCTTCCGCTTCTTCCGGTTTCGTTTCTTCGTCTTCTTCCGCCGTTTCCTCAGCGGCTTCGGCCGTTTCCTCCGTCTTTTCTTCGGTTTCGGCTCCTTCCGCCGCGTCCGCCGCGGCTTCCGCCGTTTCGGCCTGTTCCGCCGCTGCTTCCGCTTTGGCTTCGTCCGCCGTTTCGGCCTGTTCCGCCGTCTCTTCGTTCAAATTCTTCTTTTCTTCGTCGCTCATATGCGCCACACCCCATTCCGCTGTATTGTCCACCGGTCCGGCCGCCCCTTGGGAGGCTGTCGCGCCGGTCCATTTCCCTTTTATTATACTATCCCCGTGTTATAATAATAACGAAAAATTTATGAACTAATTGATAGTAGGAAAAAGGAGATGTACCGAAACGGAAGCGGCAAAATGGCAACGGGAACAGCATACACCGCCCTGCGGGCGTTTCGCCCCTTCGCCCAGCGGACGCATGCATCTGGGCAATATCTATACCGCGCTGGCTGCGTGGCTCTGCGCCAAAAGCCGGGGCGGTGATTTCCTGCTGCGCATGGAGGACCTGGATCCCATGCGCTGCCCCCGTCCCTTCGCGGACAAGATCCGCGCAGATTTGGAATGGCTCGGCCTTACATGGGACAACGACGTGGTCCCCTACCAGAGCGAACGCAGCGATATCTATACGTATTACTTTGAGGAACTCCGCCGCGCCGGCCACCTGTACCCCTGCTTCTGCAGCCGTGCCCAGCTCCATGTGGCGGACGCGCCCCACGCCAGTGACGGCCGGTTCGTCTACAAGGGCACCTGCCGCAGCCTGACGCCGGACCAAGTAGCTGCCAGGGCCAAACGCCGCCACCCGGCGTACCGCCTGATCCTGCCGGACGAAACGATCGCCTTCACGGACGGCCACTACGGCCCGCAGCAGTACCGCCTCGCCACCGACTGGGGCGACATCATTGTGCGGCGCAGCGACGGCGTCTTCGCCTACCAGCTGGCCGTCACCATCGACGACGGCCTCATGGGCGTGACCCAGGTCGTCCGCGGCTGGGACCTGATGAGTTCCGCCGCGCCGCAGCTCTACCTGTTCCGCCTCTTCGGGTTTCCGGCGCCGTCCTATCTGCACCTGCCGCTTTTGGTCTCGCCGGCCGGCGAACGCCTGGCCAAACGGGAAAAGGCAGCCGACGTGGGCTTTCTGCGCTCCCTCTGCCCCGAACCGGAACCGCTGATCGGGTACCTGGCCTTTTTGCTGGGCCAGATCGACCATTACGAACCGCTGAAGGCCGCCGACCTGATTCCCCTCTTCGACGCAAAAAAAATCCCCGGGCACGACATCGTCGTACCCGGGAACTACTGGGAGAAACTTACCAGGAAATAACGGGTTCAATTGTTACCGTACAGCCACCTTGACCGGCTGTGCGGTCTTTTTATTGTCTGCCGCGGGGCGGCGCACCGGAACGACCAGCTGCTGGCCGGCACGGATGTTCGTGCCTTCCATCTGGTTCGCCGTACGGATGCGTTCCACGACTTCGCGGACATCCTCGTCCTTGCCGCTCCACCGGGAGGCGATGGTCCACAGGGTGTCGCCGGCATGAACCGTCACGGCCTGCTGTTCATAGACCACGGGGGAAGCGGAAACGTTCATATATGTGAAGCCGGCGCTCAGGATGGCACCGAGCAGGAAAGCGAGTAAACTCTTTTTCATCTTTCTCTCTCCTTTCAAAACATCTGTTCGCTATCTGTATTGTAGCTTGCACGTGTTCGTTTGTCAAGAGAATTTTAGAAAGAATGTTCGCTTATTCCGTTTTCCGTTTGCCAATACGCGGCTGCGGCGCCTGTCTGTTTCCTTTTCCGGCCTCCGGATCCGTTACTTCTTGTCGGAAGCGCCGGCCTGTTCCGCTTCGGCCTTGTTGGCTGCCTTGGCTTCCTTTTTGGCCTCGCGGGCCTTTTCCTTCGCTTCGGCGGCTTCCTTCTTTTTGACCTGGCCCACGAGCTTGATGACCGTCTTCATCCAGTCGATCATGGCCAGTTTGCCGAACTGGTGCCACGTTCTGCAGTCCGTGTTGGCGGCGATATACTCGTTCCACTTGTCCTGGTTGACCTGTTCGATCTCCATGGCGTTCGTGAGGCCGAAGCCGCCGCGGAACAACATGTCGTCCAGGTTCTTGAATTTGCTGTTTTTCTGCAGGAACTGGTCGTTGAACAGTTCCTGGTACGACAGCTTCATCATCAGCTTGCCCAGTTCGGGGTCCGCCTTGTACATATCCATATACCGCTTGAATTCGCGGTCCAGTGCTTTTGCATCCACCATGGTGCCATCCTCCTGAAATCAAATGCTTGTACCATTGTACCACATTGAGGCGGCGCTATCAACGCACCGTCCCGCGGGGGTCGCCGTCCCGTTCGGCCGCGCGCAGCCGTTCCACGACTTCTTTCAGCTTGTCCACGGTGTAGTTGATTTCCGTTTCCGTCGTGAATTCCGACAGGGTGAGGCGCAGGCTGCCCGCCGCCTCTTCGGGCGAACGGCCCATGGCGAGCAGCACGTGGGACGGGTCGAGGCTGCCGCTGGCGCAGGCGCTGCCGACCGACGCCGCGATATCCGCGAAATCCAGGAGGAGCAGCATCTCTTCGCCGCTCACGCCCCGGATGAGGAAGTTGGCGTTGTTGGGCAGGCGCCCCGTCCGGCTGCCGTTGAGCTCCGTGCCGGGGATTTCCGTGAGGACGCGCCGGATGAGCAGGTCCCGCAGGCCCTGCACCCGTTCCGCCACCGTGGCCATGACCTGCCGGGCGTGCGCTGCCGCCCTGCCCAGGCCGTAGATGCCGGGCACATTTTCCGTCCCGGCGCGCCAGCCCCGTTCCTGGGGCCCGCCGTACACGAGGGGTTCCATGACGGTGCCGCGGCGGATATAGACGGCGCCGCAGCCCTTCGGCCCGTGGAATTTGTGGGCCGTCAGGGTCAGCAGGTCGATATGGTCCGCCTCCACGTCGATGGGCACGTGGCCCGCGGCCTGGACGGCGTCCGTATGGAACAGGATCCCCTTCGCGCGGGCGATGTCCCCCACCTCCCGGACGGGCTGCAGGACGCCGGTCTCGTTGTTCGCGTACATGACGGAAATCAAAACCGTGTCCTTGCGGATGGCCTGTTCCACCGCGGCCGGGTCGATCCGGCCCCCGGCGGACACCGGCAGGTACGTGACCTCGAAGCCCTCTTTTTCCAGGGCCTTGCAGGTGTTGAGCACGGCGTGGTGCTCGATCTGCGTCGTGATGATGTGCTTCCCTTTGTGCCGGTAACAGTGCGCGGCGCCGCGCAGGAGCATGTTGTCCCCTTCGCTGCCGCCGCCCGTGAAATAGATTTCCTGCGGGGCGGCGCCCAGCAGGTCCGCCACCTGCGTGCGCGCTTCCAACACGATTTCTGCCGCCTCGCGGCTCTGTTTATAGACGCCCGACGGGTTGCCGTAGCGCCGGATCATGATATCCGCCATGGCCGCGGCGATTTCCGGCAGGACGGCCGTCGTGGCCGCATTATCGAGATATACTTCCATAACCGGGTCTCCTTGAAATAAAATTCTTGCTAATTCACTGTATTCATAGTAATATAATAGTATATCGAAAGGGATATTGTCAAAATCAAGTCTAAACCCGCTTTCCATGCGGGGTTCCATAGCATCAAAAAGGAGGTTCCCGCCATGAGGATTTCGACAAAAGGCCGTTACGCCACCCGTCTCATGCTCGACCTGGCGCTTCATTATGACTGCGGCTTCACGCCGCTGAAAGCCATTTCGCAACGTCAGAACATTTCCGATAAGTACCTGGAGCAGATCATCACCCAGCTCAGCCGCGCCGGTTACGTGACCAGCGCCCGCGGCGCCCAGGGCGGCTACCATCTGTCCCGTCCGCCCGAAGAGTACACCGTAGGCGATATTCTGCGGACGACCGAAGGCAGCCTGGCGCCGGTCGCCTGTCTGGACCAGAACAGCCCCTGCAGCATGGCCAAGGCCTGCGTCACCGTAGAAGTCTGGGCCAAGATTGAAGAAGCCGTCAACAATGTGGTCGACAACATCACGCTGGCCGACCTGGTGAAAAAGTATAATGAAAAAGGCGGCGGCAACTACGTCATCTGACCGTAGGACCGCATCAGAAAGGAAGAATGGATATGGCACACATCGCAGCAAGCATTACGGACTTAATCGGCAACACGCCGCTGTTGGAAACGAAAAACTTCAATAAACTATATGCCGGCGGAGCGAAGATCCTGGCCAAGCTGGAATACTTCAACCCGGCCGGCAGCGCCAAGGACCGCATCGCCAAAGCCATGGTGAAAGATGCCCTGGACGCGGGCATCATCAAACCGGGCGCCACGCTCATCGAGCCGACCAGCGGCAACACGGGTATCGGCCTCGCCGCCGTGGCCGCGGCCTGGGGCTTCAAGCTGATCCTGACCATGCCGGAAACCATGTCCCTGGAACGGCGCAATCTGGCCAAGGCCTACGGGGCGGAACTCGTCCTGACCCCCGGCTCCCAGGGCATGAAGGGCGCCCTCGACAAGGCGGCGGAACTGCACAAGTCCATCCCCGGCTCCTGGATTCCGAGCCAGTTCGACAACCCGTCGAACCCGAACGTGCACGAAGCGACGACGGGTCCCGAAATCTGGCGCGACACGGACGGCAAGGTGGACATCTTCGTCGCCGGCGTGGGCTCCGGCGGTACCGTGTCCGGTGTCGGCGCTTATTTAAAGAAACAGAACCCGGCCGTGCAGATCGTCGCCGTGGAACCCTACGATTCGCCCATGCTCTCCCAGGGACACGCCGGCCCGCATAAGATCCAGGGCATCGGCGCCAACTTCGTGCCGGGCAACTTCCACCGCGACGTGGTCGACGAAATCATGACCATCAAGTCCGACGACGCTTTTGCCACGACCCAGGCCCTGGCCAAATGCGAAGGCCTGCTCACGGGCATCTCCTCCGGCGCGGCCCTCCATGCCGCCGTCGAACTGTCCAAACGCAAAGAGAACGCCGGCAAAGTCATCGTGGCGCTGCTCCCCGATACGGGCGAACGCTACCTGTCCACGCCGGGCTTCGTAAAATAATAAAGAAAGACGGCGCGCTGCCGTACATCGCAAAAGAGAGGTAGGAAACAGAGAATGATCACCCGCGAAGAAGCTTGGAAATTACTGACCGAATTCAACCAGGACCCCTTCCATCTGCGCCACGCCCTGACGGTGGAGGCCGTCATGCGGCGCTTTGCCGACGAACTCGGCTATGGCGGAGAAAAGGACTTCTGGGGCATCGTCGGCCTGCTGCACGACCTGGATTTTGAAAAATATCCGGAACAGCATTGCGTCAAATGCCAGGAAATCATGAAGGAACGCGGCCTGGACGAACGCCTGATCCGCGCCGTCGCCTGCCATGGCTACGGCATCTGCGTCGACATCAAGCCGGAACACGAAATGGAAAAGGTCCTGTTCGCCTGCGACGAACTGACGGGCCTCATCGGGGCCTGCGCCCTCGTGCGTCCGTCCAAGAGCATCCAGGACATGGAACTCAAATCCCTGAAAAAGAAGTTCAAGGACAAACGCTTTGCCGCCGGCTGCTCCCGCGATGTCATCAAACAGGGCGCGGAACTGCTGGGCTGGTCCCTGGACGACCTCATGACCCGCACCATGGAAGCCATGAAGCCCGACGAGGCCGCCATCAACGAACAGTGTGCCGCCTTCGAGAAATAAGGGTTGCGGTACCCCGTAAAGGATACATCTTATGAGTAAAAAAGTTTTAATGGCCATGAGCGGCGGCGTGGACAGCAGTACGGCGGCCCTGCTCCTGCAGGAAGCGGGCTACGACGTGACGGGCGTGACGCTCCGCATGTTCCGCAACGAGGACATCGGCCTGGAAGGGGACAGCCGCTGCTGCAGCCTGTCCGACACGGAAGACGCGCGCCTGGTGGCGCACCGCCTGGGCATTCCCTTCTATGTGTTCAATTTCTGCGATGCCTTCCGCCACTGCGTCATCGACCATTTCATCGACGAGTACAACCGCGGCCGCACGCCGAACCCCTGCGTCGACTGCAACCGCGATGTCAAGCTCGGCCGCCTCTACCCCAAGGCGGAGCTGCTGGGCTGCGACTACATCGCCACGGGGCACTACGCCAACGTCGCCTTCGACGAGGCGTCGGGCCGGTGGCTGCTGCAGCGCGGCGACGACGAGAAAAAGGACCAGAGCTACATGCTCTACACCCTCTCGCAGGAACAGCTGGCACACACCCTGTTCCCCCTGGGCCATCTGCACAAGGACGAAATCCGCGCGCGGGCCGGGGAGGCAGGCCTGCGGACGGCGCGCAAACCCGACAGCCAGGACATCTGTTTCGTGCCGGACGGGGACTATGCGCGGGTCATCCGCACCATCACCGGCAAGGACCCCGAACCGGGTCCTTTCGTCCATGTGGACACGGGCGAAGTACTGGGCACCCACAAGGGGCAGCTCCATTACACGATCGGCCAGCGCAAGGGGCTGGGCATCGCCTACGCCTATCCCCTGTTCGTGATCCGCAAGGATCTGGAACGGAACATCGTCTACGTGGGGCCCCAGGAAGCCCTGTTCGCCCGTTCCCTGATCGCCACGGACTGCAACCTGATTTCCGTGCCGTCCCTGCCCGAACCCCTGCATGTCACGGCCAAGCCGCGCTATCATGCCAAAGACGTGGGCGCCGTCATCTCCGACCTGGGGGACGGAAAGATCCGCGTCACCTTCGACGAGCCGCAGCGTGCCCTGACACCGGGCCAGGCGGTCGTCTTCTACGATGGGAAGAACGTCGTGGGCGGCGGTACCATCGATGTCATTGAACGTGAGGATTAAAGTATCATGAAGTGGAACAATACGCGACCGGCCGTCTGCAAAGGGACGGCCGTCCTTGCTTGTATGCTGGCCCTGTCCGGCCTGGCACTGCCCGCCGCGGCAGGTGCGGCCGCCGGAACATCGGCAGTCAAAACTACGTCCCAGACCGTTACGGCGCCGGATACGGCGGCCGGCCAGACGGCTGCGGCTGCGGCGACGAAAACCCCGGCAACGACCCCGACTCAGGCTCAAACCCCCGCCCCGGCCATTGCGGCCCCGCAGGGCCCCATAGGCTACACGGAGGCCGAAATCCAGGACCAGCTGAACAAACAGTACCAGCAGAAGCTGCCGGAGTACCGCACCGTATCCGGCGGCCAGGCCGACACGGGTTACACGCCGGGCAGTCTCGATGTCAAGATTCCGGCGTTCTTTTTCCCGGATGTCATCGCCAAACCCGTGACGGGCACCTACCGGCTGAACGCCGACGGGACCTACGGCATGCGCCCGGAATACGCACAGAAACTGAAGGCCTATGAAGCGGAAAAGGCGGCCCTGGCACAGCAGGCCGCCGCGGCCGCTGCCGAAGGACAGGACAAGGCCGTTGTGGAAAAGGCCCAGGGCGCGGCCAAGGCACCGGCCCCGGCCGTACGCTATAAAACGGTTACGGGCTGGGTCAACGTACCGGCCCCGTCGCCCTTCCATGCCTTTGCGACTGGCGATTTCAATTACATCAGCAACAGCGAAGGCGGATACAACGTACCCGTCGTCTGGGCCTGCCGTACGGACCCCCTGCAGGGCCTGCCCCAGTCCGGCCCCATGATGCTGCGCAGCGCCTCCGAGGCTGCCTTTGTGGCGGCCACCGTGGACGACCCCGATGATACGTATCATTACAAGAACAGCGACACCTTCCCGAAGATTCCCAACGTGAAGCCCGTCTTCACGGAAACGCGCAAGAGCCGGGAAGGGTACGATACAGCCATCACCTACTTCCGGTACTACGTGTCCGGCACGGAATGCTTCGCCGTGGACAGCAGCATGAAGGCCGGCCGCAAGACCTACCGCCTCTTCCAGCTGTTCCCCGAAAACGGGTTCTACTCGTATCTCCCCAAGGCGCTCTACGCCGTGGAGAACATGCACACCATCGCCACCGTGCGCCGGTCACCGCAGCAGACCAGCCAGAGCGGCGATTCCCTGTGGAGCAGCTCGTGGCTCAAGGAGCGGCAGAAGAAGAGAGAGGCCGCCCAGACGGAGTAAGGAGGGCACCATGGACCAGGACCTTGTATTGCAGAAAATGATTGCCTTCGACCGGGGCGACGCCCGCCGCATCCAGCATTTCCTGAAGGTCTACGCCTTCGCCTCCCTCATCGGGACGATGGAACACCTGCCCGCCCGCGAACAGGACATCCTCGAAACGGCGGCTATCCTGCATGACATCGGCATCCACCCCGCCGAGGAAAAATACGGCCGCCAGAACGGCAAGCTCCAGGAGCAGGAAGGCCCCGCCCCGGCGCGCCAGCTTCTGCAGGAAACGGGCCAATTCCCGGCGGATTACATCGACCGCGTCTGCTTCCTCATCGGTCATCATCATACGTACGATCATGTGGACGGCCGGGACTGGCAGATTCTGCTCGAAGCGGACTTCCTCGTCAACGCCTACGAAGACGGCCTGCCCGAACAGGCCATCCGCACCTTTCGGGACAAGGTCTTCCGCACGCGGAGCGGCATCGCCCTGCTGAACACCCAGTTCGGACTGGACGGTTGACAGCACTAAAAACGGCAAAAAAGAACAGGTACGCACCAAACCGTATGGTGTGTACCTGTTTTTCTTATGCTTAGCTTGCGTTTATTTTGCCTTTTTGGCGCTTTTCTTTTCCGCCGCGGCAGCTTCGGCAGCCTGCTTGGCTTCTGCCGCCAGCCGTGCTTCGTCCGCGTCCACGGTCTCGTTAATCTTGGCCAGCGTCTGCAGGAAGCGGTTCAGTTCGCGGCCCGACAGTCCTTCGGCCAGGTAATCCAGCAGATGTTCGTTTTCCATCTGGATCTTGTAGTTCAGCACGCGGCCGTTGGGCATCACGAACAGGGAGAAGGCACGCTTGTCTTCGGGATTGGTCTGGCGCACCAGCAGGGCCTTCTTGACCAGCTTGTCCACGAGCACCTTCACATTGTTCGGATCCTTGCCGACCAGCTCGGCCAGCTTCTTCTGCGAGATTCCTTCGTTGTCAAACACAGCGCGCAGAATCACCCACTGCTCCGGCGTAATGTCGTACTGTTCGAACCGCGCCGTCAGGCAGCGATGAATTTTGCGTGCCGTCGTGCAAATCGAGTACCCCAAGGAATCTTTCTTGTTCATGAATCAACACTCCATTCGTTTGTTATTTATAAGATGTATTGTGAAATACCAGTGTCAGTTACCGGGCTGCATACGCCCGCGCGAGGGCCGCAAATTCCTCCAGGGACAGCGTTTCGGCCCGCCGCGTCCCGTCGATGCCGGCTGCCGCCAGCCAGGCCCGGACATCGTCCCCGCTGAGGCCGCCCATGTGCTTCAGGGAATTCGTCAGCATTTTGCGGCGTACGGAAAAGGCCGCCGCCACAATGCGGAAAAAGGTCTTTTCATCGGGCACGTCGACCGGAGGCTCCATCCGCCGCCGGCAGACCAGCACGGCGCTGTCCACCTTGGGCGGGGGCAGGAACGAACCGGCCTTCACGAGGAAGGCGGTCTGCGGTTCCGTGTAATACTGCATGGCCACGGAAATGGCGCCGTACTCCCGTCCGCCGGGAGGGGCCGTCATCCGTTCCGCCACTTCTTTCTGGACCATCACGACGAGCCGTTCCAGGGGCAGTTTACGCTCCAGCAGGTTCATGATGATCGGCGTGGTGATATAGTAAGGCAGGTTGGCCGCCACCTTGAAGGGGCCGTCGCCCATGAGGGCGGGAATATCCGTCTTCAGGATATCCCCCTGCACGATGCGTACGTTTTCGTAGCAGCCGACGGTTTCGGCCAGTACCGGCAGCAGGCGCTTGTCCAGCTCGACGCTCGTCACCTGCGCCCCCGTCCGCGCCAGGGCCTGGGTCAGGGTCCCGATGCCCGGGCCGATTTCCAGCACCTTGTCCTGCGGCGTCAGTTCCGCCGCCGCCGCGATCCGGTTGACCACCGACTCCTCCACGAGGAAATTCTGTCCCAGATTCTTGTCCGCCCGCAGATGGAACGCCTTCAGGATCCGGTTCGTCACCTCGCGCCGGGCGATGACCGGCTGCACATCCAGTTTGGTATCTTCCATGTATGCTCCTTATTTCCCGGCCGCTTCGTCCAGTTTGCGCAGGGCGGCCGTGAATTCTTCCCGCGTCACGCCGTACGTGTTGAGGCGCCGCAGGAACGTTTTGCCCGTGCCGTACCCGATGCCCAGTTCCGCTCCCAGAAGGGCGCGCCGGCTTGAGGCGTCGGGACTGCCGGCCAGGCCGTTGTCCCGCAGGTCCGCCGCCGTAAAGGTCTCCGCCGGCGTGAACGATTCGTGCCGCACCTTGCGCAGCGCCTCCCGGATGGCTTCCGGTTTGGCCTGCTCGATGCCGACATCGTCCGGCACGGAGGCATCCTTTTTCGGCACAAAGGCCTGTCCCGCCTTGGGAAACTTTTTCGTCAGGAACTTGCGGATCCGTTCCCCCGACCCGTCGGGGTCGGTCAGGATGATGATGCCCCGCTTATGGTACGCCGCCTCAATCTGCCGCAGCGTATCGGGGCGCAGGGCGAACCCGCCCGTTTCGATGGTTTCACAGTCCAGGGCGCGGTGTACCGCCACCGTGTCCATTTTTCCTTCGACAATCAGGACTTCTTTCAGCAATGGTTGGTCTCCTTTTACAGGATATAGATTTCCACGTCGCGGCGGCCCCATTCATAGCACTGCCACAGGCTGTTCATGAACAGGTCGATGCGGTGGCCGCCGATGGCACCGCCCGTGTCACCGGCCATGGCGAACCCGTAGCCGGGAATGTACATCTTCGTATAATAGGGGATGTAGCGGGGATCCACGGCGACAATGCCTTCGCGGGGTGTGAGCCCCAGCGATGTATTGCCCGACGCGCCGGCACCCCACGTGTAGGCCGAAGCCTCCACGGTCATCTTGTACCGGTAATGTACGTAGCCCTGGGGCGTCCAGACGGCCTGGGCGATGCCCCGCCGCACGACTTCGTCCACGGGTTCCTGCAAATGCCGGCGCTCCAGTTCGATTTTCTGCTCGAACCCCGTGCGCGTCACATTTTCGTAAGTAACCTCATCTTTTCCCGGGACGCCCGGCTTCTCGACTTTCGTCTCGCCGTAGTTCATCTTCGGGTCATCGATGAATTTCTGTTTGTACGGGACTTCCACCTGTTCCGTCGACAAATGGGAGTGACGGCCCAGGACGTGGATGATCATCCCGTTTTCCACCTTCGAGCCCAGCTGCGGATAGACCTGGTGTCCCATCAGGTTGATGTTCAGTTTGGCCAGGGCCTTGTCCACGGTCTTTTCCGACGTGCTGTAGACGCGCTCCATGCCCATCCGCACGACACGGATGTTCGCAGGCTGCGTGTCCGCGGCCTGTGCGGAAGCGTCTGCGACAGCTTCGGCGGCGGAACCATATACGGTGCACAGGAACAGGGCCAGTACCGGCAGCCAGTGCTGCAGCAGCAGCAGACCCGGCCTGTGTCTTCCTTCATGTAAAATCATGGTAAAACCTCCAACAATGATTGATTTTACCATAAAACAGGCCTGTCCGCAAATAAAACGGCCCAATTAGTACGTATGACATATATTTTTCACAAAATACGTATTAATTTCCGGCCCGGCGGACCGGTACATCGTACGGCCGAAGAACGCAGGGAAATGTTGACTTGCTTTCGCGAATGGTTTACCATAAAAGTGTATTTTTCATAAGGAAGGGTTGCGAACATGTCCCGTTTAGGAATCATCGACACACACGCCCACCTGGACGACGCGCGCTTTGACGCGGACCGGGCCGAGGTCATCGACCGCCTGTCCCGCGATATGGAGGCCGTCATCACCCAGGGCACGACGTACGATACATCGGTTGCGTCCGTTCAGCTGGCGGAACAGTACGATTTCATTTACGCCGCCGTCGGCTGGCATCCCGAGGATCTGGCCGGCATCCGGAGCGAAAGCTACCTGGCCGATATCGAGCGGCTGGCCCGGGAACACGAAAAGGTTGTCGCCATCGGCGAAATCGGCCTCGATTATTACTGGAAGGAAAACCTGCCGCGGGAGGTACAGCTTCTGCGCCTGCACCAGCAGTGCGAGCTGGCGGCGTCCCTGGACCTGCCCGTCGTCATCCACGACCGGGAAGCCCACGGCGACAGCCTGGAGTTCGTCCAGAAGGAGATGCCCAAGGGCCTGCGCATGGTGTTCCACTGCTTTTCCGGGTCCCTGGAAATGGCCAAAGAGCTGTGGAAGCGCGGCATCTATACCGGGTTCGGCGGTTCCTCCACGTACAAGCGCAACAAAAAGGTGCGGGAAATCCTGGCCGCCTGCCCCGAAGACCTGTACCTGCTCGAAACGGACTGTCCCTACCTGACGCCGGAACCGTACCGTGGCCGCCGCAACGACCCGTCCTACACGGAATTCGTCGCCAAAAACGCCGCCCTCGTGCGCGGCACCACGTGGGAACACATCGCCGAACAGAGCACGCAGAACGCCCTCACGCTTTTCAGCCGCATGAAACGGTCTGCGAACAAATAAAAAGGAAGTGTCTTTTATGGAAGAGAATGGATCCATCACCCCCGTCATCACTGCCCGCCGCAGCATCCGCAAGTTCAAGCCCGACGCGGTCAGCCACACGGATTTACATGAAATTCTGCGGGCCGGCATGCTCGCTCCTTCGTCGAAAAACCGCCAGCCCTGGCATTTCATCGTGCTGCAGGACGGCGCCAAGGACGACTTTGCCGACACCATGGAAAAAGGCCTCAACCTCGAAGTGAAGGCGCACCAGCCGTTCCTGCCGAAGAGCATGACGCTGATCAACGGCGCCTTTACATCGGCCCGGATTGTGCGCGACGCGCCCGTCCTGATCCTCATCACCAATGAGCGAGCTGTCGCGACGGATTTCAAGGCCGGCCTCGATACGGACGACCGCATTGCGGAACTGTGCAACATCGAGTCCATCGGCGCCGCCGTGGAAAACATGATCCTCGAAGCCCAGGAACGCGGCCTCGGTACGCTGTGGCTCGGCGATATCTTTTTCTCCTATCCCGAACTGGCCGACTGGACGGAAGCCCATGACGGCGGGCACGGCATGCTGGTGGCGGCGTTGTGCCTGGGGTATGCGGATGAGGCACCGAAGGCAAGGGCACGGAAGGATTTTAGTGATTGTGTGACGTTCCTTAGATAACGTTGATAGAAAAGGGGCCCAGGCGGCAGAATTTTTCGGCACTGGCTCGCGCAAAGCGCTCGATGTGCCGAAAAATTGCCGTCTGGGCCTTCTTATGTCAGCTTTATCCGTTCGTACACAATTCCTATGATACCTTGGCGTGGATTGGGGTTCGGTGTCTAAACCGAAAAATGGAAAAAGGGAAATCGGAATAAAAAAATTCGTGCCGGAGGGGCACGAATTTTTTATTGCCTGTATGGTGTGCATTGTGGATTTTCTTCAGCGTCTCGGCGGCGGCGGGGGCCGGTGTCCGTGCCGCGGGGGCGGCGGGGGCGGACGGTGCGCGTAGTAGCGGGGGCCGTAGCCCCAGCCCCAGGGTCCCCAGTCATCCCAGTAAAGGGACTGCTCCATCATGCGCTGCATATAGAGGCGCCGCATATAGTTCGAGTAGGCGATCTGCTGCAGCTCCTCTTTCGTCACGACGCGCAGGTTGACGGACCCCGTATCCTTGACATCGCCGATTTCCGCTTCCACGAAGAGGACCGTCTTGCCCAGTTTCACGGGCACGATGCGGTTCGTTTCGTCCACGCGGGCCACATTTTCGTCGAGGCTCTTCGCCGTCACTTTGTAGGGCACGTTGCCCGGCGTACGTAAGCGTACGGTTGTCGTTTCGCCGAGCTCCAGGTAGGGATAGACGAGGATGACCGTCTTGTCCATGACCTTTTTCGCCGTGCCGTCCAGCAGGCCCGCCTTGTCGCCGTCGAGGCGCCAGGCGGACTGTCCGTCCTTGGCGACGTAATAATCGCCGATCTGCTCCTGCGTTTCCTTGTCATACGCGCGGATGTGCCGGAAATATTTGTCCGTCAATTTTTTGGAGACCCGGAAATAGTAGGGACGCTGTTGGGCGTCCAGGTCCGTTTTGGCCGGATCCAGGGAAGCCAGATAGGTCGTTACCTTATCGTACGTACCACCTTTCAACAGGCAGTACTTGCGGACCATTTTCTCGTCGAGGGACGCAAAGGGTGTTAGAGTCGGGTTAAAATAGCCAATTACCGTCGGGCTAAAAACGCCAATATCAGTCGGATTATAATCGCCAATCCTAGTCGGACAAAAAAGCCATTGCTACTTCTCTGGTGATATCTTAAACT